>Ga0209382_10000643_pt1 | contig 56650 bp, 52 predicted proteins | sample SoiMetdeltSBSDD5_FD_187599 | JGI IMG/M metagenome (GOLD analysis project Ga0209382, IMG submission 187599) | Bulk soil microbial communities from a Populus tree surrounding site in Tennessee, USA - Soil MetaG P. deltoides SBSDD5 (SPAdes) (version 2) | ecosystem: Environmental > Terrestrial >...
GAACGCGAGACGCATCGCCGCCAGGATCGCTGTCTGGTGATCGCGCACGTCGCGGAACGCATCCTCGAACGCGGTTTGCGGATCGAGGTACGCAGCGTTGCGCTTCACCAGCAGGTTGTGGAACGCGTCGTCGACGTTGGCGGAGAACTTCAGCGGATTGTTCTTGGCGACCTTGAACGTCGTGCCGCGCACGCGCAGCTCGTCTTTCATTCGCTCGCGTGCGCGCAGCACTTCCATCAAGCCGCCGACCGCGGCGCGCAGCATGGCGCCGAGAACCTGAGCTGCTTCGCTCGAAGGATCGAGGCCTTCGATGCCGGCGGCTTCGATCAACGCTCGCAGCTGTGCGTCATCGTCGCCGGGTTGCGCGGCCCGCGACGGGCTCGGCGCCGGCCGCACTGCGCGTTCCGGAACGGACGGCGGCACGCGACGCGAAGCGCGTGCTTTCTCTGGCAGCGCCGGCTTCGGAGCCGAGGACATGTCGGTCATGCCGAACCATTGCGTGCCGGTCGCATGATTTTCGTTGCGGCTCGGCGCAGCGTCCCTCACGAGGTTCGCAGTGCGATCCTCTTCGGGCGCGGGAGCGGGCGCAGGCCGCGGCGGAATCTCGCGCGTCGCGCCGACGGACTTGTTGTGACGGGCCTGGAGCAATGCGTACGGATCATTGCGCGACTCAGCCGCCGGATCCTTCGCGAGCGAGACTTTGATCTGGTACGCGTCGATGAACAGCACGTCGCCGTCGCGCAGCTGGTGCGAGTCCGTCCGCGACAGGCGCTTGTCCGGCGAGTTGATGAAGACGCCGTTGGTGCTGGTGTCCTCGATGAAGTACTTGCCGTTCAAGTAACGGATGAGGGCGTGGCGGCCGGAGACGTAGGGATCGGGGAACACCCAGTCGTTGTCCGGCAGGCGGCCGATCGTGCCGCCAATGGCGTTGAAGACCTTGCGACCGGCCGCGCCCAGGTCCTGTGCCTGCTCGCCAATGACTTCCAGCGTGAGGATCATGCAGTCGGTCGGCTCCTGCGCACCAAACCTAAAGCCCACCGGATTATGGAACCCCTTCGAGCATCGCAGTATCGGGCAGGCGACTGCAAGAATAATGAGTACTATCGCCCACTTCCGAGAGACCTTTAGACCACTGGACGACGGACGGAGCAGGCACCATGACAGGCGGAACGAGGCGGCGGACCCGGGCTCTTTTGACGGCGGCGGCGGGCTGGTTTGCAGCCGCGGCCTGGGGTGCGGAACCCCAGGTGACCGAAGGATTTGTCAACGCACCGGTAGCCGAGGTCTGGCGGCTGTTCACGACCTCCGAGGGCTACCTGGCGACAGGCGCCGCAAAGGCCGAGGTACGGCTTGCGATCGGCGGCGAGATCCGCAGCCACTACGACCCGAAGGGCACGCTCGGCGATCCCGAAACGATCGTGAACGAGATCCTTGCCTATGAGCCGGAGCGCATGCTCGCGCTCCGCATCAAGCAGGCACCCGCGAGCTTTCCGCATCGCGACGGCATCGCGGGCACCTGGACCGTGATCTACTTCAACCCCGCGGGTGACATGACGCAGGTGCGCATCGTCGGGCTCGGCTACGACGACTCGCCGGCCGCGCAGGCCGCGCGCAAATTCTTCGCCGACGGCAATCGCTGGACGCTCGATCACATCGCCAAGCCGTACTGGCCGAACTGCAAGCTCTGCGAAAAGGAGCCCGGCAACTAGACTCTGCTATCTTCTCTGCCACAAAAACAGCGGACGCGACCCATGGATCGCAAGTACATCGAAGCCGAGCACATCGTCGACCGCTATCTCTCCGGCGATCTGACCGTCCGGGAGGCGCGCGAGTTCGAGCAGTACTGCCTCGACCATCCCGAGGCCCTCAAGGCGATGCCGATCCCGGTGCGCCTGAAGACGCGGCTGTCGCGGCGCCCGGCGCAGGACAGCGAGACGGGCGTCTTCAAGGCGATCCCCTCGAGCGCGACGCATGCCGCGCTGGAAGCCACCGACGAAGGTTTCGACGTCGAGGAGGAGAAGCGCGAGCTCTCGCGCGGACAGGGCGTCGGCGGCAACCGCACGGCGCTGATCGGCCTGGTGTTCGCGCTGATCGCGGCCGTCGCGGGAGTTGTGGCCTACGCGGTCCAGGCGAACGCGCTGAGCAAGCAGGTGCGATCCCTCGAGCGCGCAGTGAAAGCAGTGCAGATGCAGGCGGCAGGGAGCACCAGCGTCTATCGCCTGCAGCTGGCAAAGGGTAAGCCGGCGCAGCCCACGCTCGCTCTTGGCTGGGCGCAGCCGCCGCAGTGGATGGACCTGTACGTCGACGTCTCGGAAGGCAAGTACAACCAGTTCATGGTCACGATCGAGAAGGTCGACGGCGGTCTGGTGATGCAGCTGCGCCGCATCGCGCGCGATTCCAATCGCGAGCTGCGTTTTTCGCTGAACTCGTCGGCGTTCGGGCCGGGAGACTATCTGGTCCGGGTCGACGGATATAACTGGCGCGGCCAGACGGAAAACGTGGGCTGGCTGATGATCGGGTTGAAGTAGGAACGTGAATCTCTGTAGGTCGGGCTTTAGCCCGACTCCTACTGGTTCCTCAACGTCGCCACCGGTGGGTGGTTGACGACCGAGCGCGTCGCGAGCGTGCCGCTCACACCTACGAGCACCGCACCGGCCGCGAGGCCGATGCCCCACACGGCGATGTTGAAGGTGTACTCCAGGTTGAACAGCTTCGTCGCGAGGAAGTAGCCGGCGGCTGTGGCGCCGATTGCCGCCAGGGTGCCTGACAACAGGCCAAGCGTAGTGAACTCCGCAGCCACGCCTTGCAAAACGACGCGCCGGCTCGCGCCGAGAGTGCGCAGCATCGCGCTTTCGTAGCGGCGTTCGTCACGCGTCGACTGGATTGCTGCGAGCAGCACCGTGACGCCGGCGAGCAGTGTGAATGCGAACACGTACTGCACGGCCAATGACGCCTTGTCCATCACGCCGCGCACCTGCGTCAGGATCGCGTCCACGTCGATCGCCGTGACTTCGGGAAACTGCCGCGAGAAATCCAGCAGGAACCTGCGCTGCTCGCGCGCGATGTGCACGCTCGTGATGTACGTGCCGGTGCTGTCATCGAGCGTGCCGGGCGAGAACACCATGAAGAAGTTCGGGCGGAACGAATCCCATTGCACCTCGCGCAGGCTCGTCACTTTCGCGTCGACGACCTCGCCGGCGATGTCGTAGGTCAGCGTGTCGCCGACCTTGATGCCGAGCGACTGCGCCAGCTCGGCTTCGACCGACACGCGCGGGCCGCCGCCGTCGCCCTCGCGCCACCATTCGCCGGCGACGATCCTGTTGTCCCGCTGCATCGTCTGCGACCAGGTCAGGTTGGCTTCGCGCTCGAGAAAATCGCGGCCGCGCTCGTTCGCGATTTGCAGCTGTGCGACCGGCGTGCCGTTGATCTGCGTGAGCCGCGCCCGGACCATCGGCACGAGCTCCGGCGGCGTGATCGCGCGCTGCGTGAAGAACTCGCGAACCATGCCCGTCTGGTCGGGACGGATGTTGATCATGAAGTAGTTTGGCGCATTCTCCGGCAGGCTCGCGCGCCACTGATGCATGAGGTCGTTGCGCACGACGGCGAGCAGCAGCAGCACCATCAATCCAAGGCCGAACGCAACGATCTGGATGACACTGTCCCGTCCGCGCCGCGCAATGTTCGCCATCCCATAGCGCCACGAAACGCCGACGCTGCCGCGCAAAGTGCTGAGGGCGCGAACCAGCACCCACCCCGCGGCGATCAACACCACGAACGTGCCGGCCGTCGCCGCGGCAACGTAGATGAGTAGCTTCTGATCTCGCACGAGCCAGTACAGCAGCGCACCCAGTGCCGCGAGCGCTGTGCCGTAGACGACCGCGTAGCGCAGCGGCGGCGGTTCGAGATTGCGACGGAGCACGCGCGCCGGCGGAACCTTGCGCAGTTGCAGGAGCGGCGGCAGCGCGAACCCGATGAGGATCAGAATGGAAGTCATGAGGCCGAGCCAGCCCGCGCTCAGCGCCGGACGCGGCAGCTCGCCGCGAATCAGATCGCGCAGCAGATAAGCGATGCCCTCCTGCGCCGCATAACCGATCAGGGCGCCGCAGACACCGGCGATGATCGCGATCGCGAGCAGCTCCAGCACGCTGATCGCGAGAACGAGGCGCTGTGCCGCGCCCATGCTCTTCATCAGCGCAACCGTATCGAGATGACGTGCGACGTAGCGACGCGCCGCGATTGCCACGGCGATCGCCGCAAGCAGGATTGTGACGAGCGCAGACAGGTTGAGGAATCGCCCGGCCCGGTCGATCGCAGAGCGGATTTGCGGGCTCGCTTCGTCGATGTCGATGATGCGCTGCCCGGGTCGCTTGCGCGCAGTCAGCTCCTGCTTGAAACGCTCGACAGCCTGTGGTTCGCCCGCGAACAAGGCCGCGTAGCCGATGCGGCTGCCTTCCTGATTGAGGTGGGTGGCAGGCACGTCGTCCAGGCGCATCAGCAACGTCGGCGCCAGGTCGACGAACTGCGAGCCCTGGTCCGGTCGATAGTCGAGAACTTTGCTGATCGTCAGCTCGGTCCGGCCGACCTGGATCCGATCGCCGATGCGTGCATTGAGCTGACCGAACACCCGCGGTTCGAGCCATGCTTCGCCCGGGCCCGGCAAGGTGGTGACTTCGTGAGCCGGTCCGAACGGCACGTCGGCAACTTTCAGTCGTCCGCGCAACGGATAGCGAGCTGACACCGCTCGGATCGCCGTCAGGGCACTGTCATCGCCCTTGAGCACGACGCTCGGAAACGTCGACACCTCGGCGGTCTGCAAGCCTTCGGCAGTCGCGAGATCGAAGTACTCGCGCTGGATCGGCGAACGCGATTGCAAACGCAGGTCGGCGGCGAGGACTTCGCCCGCTTGTTGATCGACCGCCAGACTGACGCGGCTCGTGAAAAAACCGACGGCGGTGAGGGCAGAAACGGCGACGAGCAGCGCCAGCATCAGCACGCGCAACTCGCCCGACTTGCCGTCGCGCAGGAGTGCCAACAGTGCCAGGCGCAGAGCTTTCGTCATGGCACCAGTCTCCCCGCCTCGATCTTGATGATCCTGCTGCAGCGTCTCGCGATGGCTTCGTCGTGCGTGACGACCACCAGCGTCGTCTGCGCGGCGCGGTTGAGCTCGAACAACAGCTCGATGATGCGCTCGCCGGTGACGGAGTCGAGGTTGCCCGTCGGCTCGTCCGCGAACAGCAGCGCCGGCCGTGTCACGAACGCCCTTGCAATGGCAACGCGCTGCTGCTCGCCGCCCGACAACTGTCGCGGATAGTGCTCGCGACGCGGCGTCAGATTGACTTGTGCGAGCACTTCGGCCGCGGCGTGCCGCGCATTCGGCAGACCCGCGAGCTCCAGCGGCAGCATCACGTTCTCGATCGCCGTGAGCGAGGGCACCAGGTGAAAGCTCTGAAAGACGAAGCCGACATGCCGCGCGCGAACCGCCGCACGGCCGTCCTCGTCGAGCGCCGTCAGCTCGGCGCCGTTGAGCCAGACTTGCCCGGCGCTGGGCTCGTCCAGCCCGGCGAGCAGCGCCAGCAACGTGGATTTGCCGGCGCCGGACGCGCCGACGATGGCGACGGTTTCTCCGGCGGCGATCTGCAGGTCGACTTCTGCCAGAATGGTCAGCGTTCCTTCCGGGCTGCTAACCCTTTTCGTGACGCTCTGCGCTTTGAGGACCGGTTGCACAGTGGTTGAACTGGCGAAAATTGTGGTGCTCGTCTGGGTAGGACTGGCGCTGCCGCTGTCGGTTCACGCGAGCCCGGCACAGCCACCGGTGGTCCTGGTCGTCGGTGACAGCCTGAGCGCGGGGTATGGCGTCGCTGTCGACGCAACCTGGGTGGCGCTGCTGCAGAAGCGTCTCGCTGCGCAAGGGTACGGTTACCGCGTAGTGAATGCCAGCATCAGCGGCGACACGACCGGCGGCGCGCGAACGCGCCTGCCGCGCGCCCTGGAGCTGCACAAGCCGGCCGTCGTGATCCTGGAGCTCGGCGGCAACGACGGCCTGCGCGGACTGCCGCTGCGCCAGGTCCGCGAGAACTTCCAGTTCCTGATCGAGCGCGCCCGGGCGGCCGGCGCGCAGGTCGTGCTGGTCGGCATGCGCATGCCGCCGAACTACGGCGCCGCCTATGCCGACGCATTTCATGCACTATATGGCGAGCTGGCGCGCCAGTACGGCACGCCGCTGGTCGGTTTCTTTCTCGATGGGGTCGCGCTGGACGAGAAGCTGATGCAGGCCGACGGCATCCATCCGACGGCCGCGGCCCAGCCGCGATTGCTGGACAATCTGTGGCCGGCTCTGCAGCAAGTACTCAAAAAATGAACAAGGTCTGGCTGAAGAACTATCCGACGGGCGTGCCGGCGGAGATCAATCCGAACGAATATCCCTCGCTCACCGAGCTGCTCGAAAGCAGCTGCCGGCGCTTCGCCGAGCTCGACGCGTTCACCAGTCTCGGGCGGACGCTGACCTACGCCGAGTTCGACCGGCACGCACGCGATTGCGCGGCGTGGCTGCAACAGAGCGCGAAATTGCAGCGGGGCGACCGAATCGCGATCATGCTGCCGAATGTCCTGCAGTATCCGATCGCTCTGTTCGGCGCGCTGCGCGCCGGGCTCACGATCGTCAACACCAATCCGCTGTACACCGCGCGCGAGCTGGAACATCAGCTGACCGACTCTGGCGCGAAAGCGATCCTGATCCTCGAGAACTTCGCGCACACGCTGGAGGAAGTCATCGAGCGCACGCAGCTCGAACACGTGATTGTCACGGGCGTGGGCGATCGGCTCGGCTGGCCGAAGTCGGCGATCGTCAATCTGCTGCTGCGCCACGTGCGCAAGCAGGTGCCGCGCTGGGAGCTGCCGGGCGCGCTGCGCTTCAACGACGTGCTCGAACAGGGGACGTTCCTGCCATTCGAGCCGGTCGCGACCACTCACGAGGACATTGCGTTCCTGCAGTACACCGGCGGCACGACAGGCGTCGCCAAGGGCGCGATGCTCACTCATCGAAACATGATCGCGAACGTGCTGCAGGCGGGCGCGTGGCTCGGCACGCAGTCGCAGCTCGGACGGGACACGGTCATCACGCCGCTGCCGCTGTATCACATCTTCGCGCTGACCGGGAACCTGATGGTGTTCATCAAACTCGGCGCGCAGAACGTGCTGATCGCGAATGCTCGCGACTTCCCCGCGTTCGTGAAGGAGCTGCGCGGCCGGCGCTTCAGCTTCATCAGCGGCGTCAACACGCTGTTCAATGCGCTGCTGCACACGCCGGGATTCGCCGAGCTCGACTTCAGCGCGCTGCGCATCACGCTCGGCGGCGGCATGGCAGTGCAGCGCCCGGTCGCTGAGCACTGGAAGCGCGTCACCGGCAACGTGCTGACGCAGGCGTGGGGTCTCACTGAGACTTCGCCAGCGGCGTGCGTCAACCCGTTCGATCTCACTGAGTTCAACGGCTCGATCGGCCTGCCGATCTCGTCGACCGAGATCTCGATCCGCAACGATGACGGCAAGGAGCTCGGGATCGGCGCGACCGGCGAGATCTGCGTGCGCGGCCCGCAGGTGATGCTCGGCTACTGGAACCGTCCCGACGAGACCGCGCAGGTGATGATTGGCGACTGGCTGCGCACCGGCGACATCGGGCGGATGGACGAGGGCGGCTTCGTGTACATCGAGGATCGCAAGAAGGACATGATCCTGGTGTCGGGCTTCAACGTGTATCCGAACGAGATCGAGAGCGTGCTCGCCGCGCATCCCGGTGTGCTGGAAGTGGCCGCGGTCGCGCAGGACGACGAGCGTTCGGGCGAAGTGGTCGCGCTGTTCGTGGTCCGCAAGGATCCGAACCTGACGGAGCAGCAGCTGATCGACTATAGCCGCGGCGAGCTGACGGGCTACAAGGTGCCGAAGCACGTGTATTTCAAAACGGAGCTGCCGAAGACGAACGTGGGGAAAATACTGCGCCGGGAGCTGCGGGATAGCTTGAAGCAGAAGTCGGGCTGAAGCCCGACCTACAGCGCTCTTGTAGGTCGGGCTTCAGCACGACTCCTCATTCCTTGTGATACGGCGGGCTGAGCTCGTGCACGGCCGCGATCATCGCGCCGGCATGCTCCGGATCGACGCCCGGATGGATGCCGTGGCCGAGATTGAAAACGTGTCCGTGACCGCGTCCGTAGCTCGCGAGCACGCGAGCGACTTCGGTGCGAATCGCCTGCGGCGAGGCGTACAGGCAATTCGGATCGAGATTGCCCTGTAGCGCGACGCTGTCCTGCACGGCCCGGCGCGCATCGGCGAGATCCGTCGTCCAATCGACACCCAGCGCGTCGCATCCGCTGCGGGCCATCGCATGCAGCCAGGCACCGCCGCCTTTGGTGAACAGGATCACCGGTACGCGGTGTCCTTCGTTCTCGCGCCGCAGACTGGCCACGATGCGTTCCATCGGCTGCAGCGAGACTTCGAGATACTGCTGCGGAGTCAGCACGCCACCCCAGGTATCGAACAGCATGACTGCTTGCGCGCCCGCGGCGATCTGCGCGTTCAAGTATTCGGTCGTCGCATCCACCAGCACCGTCAGCAGCGAATGCAGCGTGCCCGGCTCCTCGTACAGCATGCCCTTGATGCGCGAGAACTCGCGTGAGCTGCCGCCTTCGACGATGTACGTCGCGACCGTCCAGGGACTGCCCGCGAACCCGATGAGCGGCACGCGGCCGCCGAGCTCGCGTCTGATGAGACGCACGGCATCGAGCACATAGCGCAGGTCGGTGCTCGGATCCGGCACGCCGAGGCGCGCGACATCGGCACGCGAGCGCACGGGGCGCTCGATACGCGGACCTTCGCCGGTCTCGAACTGCAACCCCAGGCCGAGCGCGTGCGGGATCGTCAGGATGTCGGAGAACAGAATTGCGGCATCCAGCGGATAGCGGGCGAGCGGCTGCAGAGTGACCTCGCAAGCCAGCTCCGGCGTCATGCAGAGCTTCAGGAAGCTGCCGGCGCGCGCGCGGGTCTCGCGATACTCCGGCAGGTAGCGGCCTGCCTGGCGCATCATCCAAACGGGCGTGCGCTCGACCGGCTGTCTCAGCAGCGCGCGCAGCAGAAGGTCGTTCTTCACGCTCATCTCAGCTTCTTTTTGCTGGATCGAACACTCGCTCGTGCTCGACGATCGCATAGCGGTCGGTCATGCCTGCGATGTAGTCGGCGACGGCACGCGCGCGGCCGTTCTCGCCCGCCTCGGACTCCATGTCCCTGGCCGCCTGATGATGCTCGTCCGGCAGCAGCTCCGGCCGCTCGAAGAACGAATCGAACATCGAGCGGATGACCGTATTCGCCTTGTTGGTCATGCGCAGGACGCGATAGTGGCGGTAGACGTGATCCCGCAGATAGTGCTTCAACTCGAGGTGCTCGGCGGCGACCGTCTCGCTGAATTGCACGAGCGTCCTCGGCTGCGCCCGCACGTCCTCGACGTTGCCCGGCCGAGCCGTCTCGATCGCCTCCTGCGAAGTCTCGACCAGGTCCGTGACCACGTAGTTGATCATCCGCCGCACGACTTCATGAATCAGGCGGCGATCCTGCAGCTGCGGATACAGCGCCAGCACCGCGTCGTGCTGGCGCCGGAACAGCGGCACCTCGCGCAGGCCGTCGAGCGAAATCAGGCCGGCGCGCAGGCCGTCGTCGAGATCGTGGTTGTTGTAGGCGATCTCGTCGGCGAGGTTGGCGATCTGTGCCTCGAGTGTCGGCTGCCGGCGCTTGATGAAGCGCTCGCCGAGCTCGCCGAGCTGGCGCGCGTTGTTGAGCGCGCAGTGTTTGAGGATGCCCTCGCGCGTCTCGAACATCAGGTTCAGACCGGGGAACGCCGCGTAACGCTCTTCGAGCTCGTCGACGACGCGCAGCGACTGCAGGTTGTGCTCGAAGCCGCCGTACGGCCGCATGCAATCGTTCAGCGCGTCCTGGCCGGCGTGCCCGAACGGCGTGTGGCCGAGGTCGTGCGCCAGGCAGATCGCCTCGGCGAGCGTTTCGTTCAATCGCAGCGCCCGCGCGATGGTGCGTGCGATCTGCGCGACCTCGATGGAGTGCGTCAGCCGCGTGCGGTACAGGTCGCCCTCGTGGTTGACGAACACCTGCGTCTTGTAGACGAGCCGCCGAAACGCCGTCGAATGAATGATGCGGTCGCGGTCGCGCTGGTACTCGCCGCGCAGCACCGGCGCCGGCTCGGCATGCACGCGGCCGCGCGAGGTGGCCTCGTTGGCGGCGTAGGGAGCGAGGGATGCGGGATCGGCAGTCATGCGCTGCAGACGAGTATCAGCCGAAATGCGCTTGCAGAGTAGCGTCCAGGACCTGGTCAGCGTAGTCGTCGGGCACTGCCGCGCGGCCGAGGCCGCGCAGCAGGACCAGGCGAATGCGCCCGCCGAGCACCTTCTTGTCCATACCCATGAGCTCGCGCCCGCGCTGCGCGCCGATGCGGGGCGGAGCGACAGGGAGTCCGAGCCTTTGCAGCAGCCGCACCGCGCGGTCGCGCTCGGCCGGCTCCAGCCAGCCGACCCGTTCCGACATGTCGACCGCCATGGCCATTCCGGCAGCCACAGCTTCGCCGTGCAGCCACGTGCCATAGCCGGCAGCGGTCTCGATCGCGTGACCGAACGTGTGGCCGAGATTGAGGATCGCGCGCAGGCCCAGTTCGCGCTCGTCCTGGGCGACGACCTCCGCTTTGATCTCGCATGAGCGACGCACCGCGTGGATGACTGCAGCGTCAGCGCGCGCCAGCAATCGTTCGGCGTTCGTCTCGATCCACTGCAGGAACGCCGCGTCGCGGATGAAGCCGTATTTGACGACTTCCGCCAGGCCGGCGCGGTACTCGCGCGGCGCGAGCGTCTGGAGCGTGCTCGTATCCGCGATCACGCAGCGCGGCTGATGAAAGGCGCCGATCATGTTCTTGCCGCCCGGATGATTGACGCCCGTCTTGCCGCCGACGGAGGAATCGACCTGCGCGAGCAGCGTGGTCGGCACCTGCACGTAGTCGATGCCGCGCTGATAGCAGGCCGCGGCGAAACCGACCATGTCGCCGATGACACCGCCCCCGAGCGCGACTGCGGCCGCATCGCGATTCATGCGCTGCGCCACCAGCGCGTCGACGATGCGAGCGAAGCTGTCGAGTGTCTTGTGCTGTTCACCGTCCGGCAGAACCAGAGTCGCGACACGTCTGCCCTGAAGAGCGCCCTGCAGCTTCGCGAGGTACAGCGGCGCGATCGTTTCGTTCGTCACGATCAGCAGATTGCGCGCCGGGATGTGTTTGTTCAGCAGCTGCGCGTCTTCGAGCAGCCGCGGGCCGATCAATATCGGATAGCTGCGCTCGCCGAGCGCGATGTCGATCCGTTCGTGCAGTGGCGCGCTCTGCGCGGGGGATTCTCCCGGGCGGCGCTCACCGTGTTTGGGCGGCCCTTGGTTCATGAGGCGAGTCTCTGCAGCCGTTCGAGGATCTCGTCGGCGACGACGCGCACGTGCCTGCCGTCCGTCGCGACGGTCACGGCGGCAATCGATTCGTACAGTGGCGCGCGCACTTCCATGAGCTCGCGCAGCCGTGCTTCCGGGTCGGCCGTGTACAGCAACGGACGCTGGCGGCCGTGCCGCGTGCGTTCCAGCTGCTGCCGGATGCCGGTTTTGAGATAGACGACGCTGCCGCGCGAGGCGAGTCGCTCGCGGTTCGCGGCCATCAGCACCGCGCCGCCGCCAGTCGCGACGACGACGTCGACGAGCTGCGTGAGAGAGTCGATCACTTCGCGCTCGCGCTCCCGGAAGCCGGTCTCGCCCTCTTTCTCGAAGATGTAGGGAATGTCCACCCCGGTGCGCCGCTCGATCTCGACGTCGCTGTCGTAAAAGGTCAGATCCAGCAGGCGTGCCAGCTGCTTGCCGACGGCCGTCTTGCCCGAGCCCATCGGCCCGATCAAGAACACGTTCCTGCTAGGGGCCGGCGGGCTCATGGCGGTGACGGGACTATAAACGAAAGCGGCCGCCCGAAGGCGGCCGCGGATTTACCGGCGATGCGGTGGGGATCAGTAGAGGCTCGAGCCCTCGCGCAGGATGCGCGGAGTCACGAAGATCAGCAGCTCGTCCTTGTTGTCGGTCTTCGAGGTCGTCTTGAACAGGTGACCCAGGACCGGGATGTCACCGAGCCACGGCACCTTGGTCTCGGCGTCGCGGCGCTCCGTCTCGAGGATGCCGCCGAGCACCACGGTCTGGCCGTCGTTCACCAGCACCTGCGTGACGATCTCGCGCGTGTCGATGCTCGGCACGAAGCCCCCGGTCGCGCTCGCGACCAGCTGACCGACGCTGTCCTTCGCGACCGTGAGGTCGAGGATGACGCGGTTGTCCGGCGTGATCTGCGGCGTGACCTTGAGCGACAGCACCGCCTTCTTGAACTGCGTGGTCGTGGCGCCGCTGGACGAGGACTCCTGGTACGGAATTTCCACGCCCTGCTCGATCGTCGCCTCACGCTGGTTCGCCGTGATCAGGCGCGGCGAGGAGATGATCTCGCCGCGGCCTTCGGCCTGCGCGGCCGACAGCTCGAGATCGACGATGTAGTCGGAGTCGAGCAGGGTCATCGCGATGCGGCCGGCCGGGTTGGCGACCGGCAGGTTCACCATGTAGCGGTCCGCCGGGTTGGGCACGACGAAACCGAACGGGGTGTTGACCGGGTTGCCCGTGACCGGATCCAGCTGCGGCACATGCGACAGGACGATGTCGTCGTCCTCCTGGCCGAAGCTGTTGGAGCTCACGATGCCGCTGCCGTCCCGGCCGCCGTGCTGGAACGCCGTGGTCGCGCCGAAGCGCACGCCCAGCTCGCGGCTGTAGTCGTCGTTGACGATCACGATGCGGGCTTCGATCAGCACCTGGCGGACCGGAATGTCCAGAGTGGAAACCAGCCGGCGGATGTCGGCGAGACGCTCCGACGTGTCCTGCAGCAGCAGCGTGTTGGTACGCTCGTCGATCGAAACGCTGCCGCGGTCGGAGAGCAGCGAGTTGTTCTGGCCGGACTTGATCAGCGAGGCCAGGTCGCTCGCCTTCGCGTAGTTGATCTGCAGATATTCGGTGCGCAGCGGAGCGAGCTGCTGGACCTGCTGACGAGCCGTCAGCAGCTCCTTCTCGCGAGCGGCGATTTCCTGCGCAGGCGCCACGAACATGACGTTGCCTTCGCGGCGCATGTCGAGGCCCTTGGTGCGCATGACGATGTCGAGCGCCTGGTCCCACGGCACGTTCTGCAGGCGCAGGGTGACGTTGCCGCCGACCGTGTCGCTGATGACCATGTTCTGGCCGCTGGTGTCAGCCAGCAGCTGCAGCACTGCGCGCGTCTCGATGTCCTGGAAGTTCAGGGTCAGGCGCTCGCCGGTGTACTCCTTCTGATCCTGCAGCTCGGGCGGCAGCTTCACGACCGGCTTGATCTCGATCGTGTAGATGTTTTCGGACTGGTACGCGAGCTGCTCGTAGTCGCCGCTCGCGGCGATGATCAGTCGCGCGCTGTCGCCGGCGCGCACTGCATCGATCGAGCTGACCGGCGTCGCGAAGTCGCTGACGTCCAGACGCTGCATCAGGTTCTCGGGCAGCGAGGTCTTGGCGAAGTTGACCACGATGCGGCCGCCTTCCTGGCGCAGGTCAGCGGGCACCTTGGAGTCGGTGAGCTCGACGATGATGCGGCCCGAGCCGTCGCTGCCGCGGCGGAAGTCGATGTTGTTGACGCTGCGCGTGCCGGTGATCGGCGCGGCCGCGCGCGAAGTGGAAGCGGCTGTCGCAGCCGCGGTGGAAACCGCTGCGCCGCTGGCTGCACGTCCGCCGCCGCCACCGACGGAGACGATGATCGTGTTGCCCTGAACGCGCGTTTCATACGGCACCAGGTTGTCGACGTTCAGCACGACACGCGTGCGGCCGTTCGCTTCGGCGACGTTCACGGTGTCGACCACGCCCTGCTTCACGTCGACGCGGCGCGAGGCCATCGCGACAGTCGTGTCGGGGAGATCGAGCGCAATGCGCGCAGGGTTGTCGACCGTGAAGGTCAGCGGTGTCGGTGCGTTGTCGCTGAGCCGCAGCGTCAGCTCGACCTTGTTGCCGGCGGCCGTGTTGACGGTGATGCCTTCGAGGCGGTTGGCGCTCTGCGCCAGCGCCTGCAGCGTCACGCCTGCAAAGAGCAGTACGCCGATACCGATCCGGCGCAACGACGAGATTGAAGACGACATTTGCGGGTTTCTCCCTGGGATCATTCTGTCAACGCCAGCCCGGCTGGACGCTCGATGTATCCGCCGAGACCGTCGGGGACGATCTCGATGATTGATATTTTGGTGCTGCTGATGCCGACGATCTTGCCGTCGTTCTGGCCGACGAAGTTGCCCGGCAGTACGCGATGCACCAGGCCGTCCTTGCCCTGCACCAGGCCGTAGTTGCGGCCCTGCAGCTGCAGCGTGCCGACCATGCGCATGGTGTCGAGCGGGAACTGCTCGAGGAACTCGCGCGGGCGCTTCACATCCGGACGCACGCCGCCCGCCATATCGTTGCGCGCCGGCGGCGTCGGCACGAACGGCGAGCGCATGGCGCTCGCGTTGTACGCGAACGGCTCGTACGGCTTGATCTCGGGCAGCGGCTCGATGGCCTCGCCCGGACGGCTCTTGATGTCGGCGACCTGCTGCCGCAGCTGGTCCATGCCGTTCGAGCAACCGCTCAACGACAGCACTGCGAGCGCGGCGGCGGAAATCAGGATGGGTCTGGTCATAGGTGACGCTGCTTGGTTTCCGTCGGTTGGATCAGGTGCCCGGCGGCCGGCGCGCCGGCCCCTGCGGCTGCTGTGCCGCCTGCTCTTCCTCATCCAGGTAGCGATAGGTCTTCGCCGTCAGATCGAGCTGCAGCTGATCGCTGCCCGGAGTCTTGCCGACCTGCGTGATCTCGACGTCGTGCAGCGTCACGATGCGCGGCAGCGCCGCGATGCCGCTGACGAACGCGCCGATCGAGTGGAAGCTGCCGGTGAGACGCATCTTGATCGGCAGCTCGGCGTAGAAATCCTTGATGTTCTGCGCGTTCGGCTGGAACAGCTTCTGATCCAGGCCGGCGGCCGTGCCCTGCTGCGAGATGTCGGTCAACAGGTTCGGCACCTCGGTCTTGTTCGGAAGCTTGCGCAGCATCGCGCCGAACGACTGCTCCATCTCCGCCAGCTGCGCCTTGTAGGCGTCGAGGTTCGCGGCCTTCTTCGCCTTGGTCTCGAGCGTCGTCAGCAGCTGTTGCTCTTCGGCGCGCGCTGCGTCCAGCTCGGGCTTCTTCGGTTTCCAGGCGAGCAGGTACGCCAGCAGCACCACTGCGACGACGAACACCAGGCCGATTGCGCCGAGCCGGAACGGCAGCGGCCAGCGGCCAGGGTCATTGGGATCGAGTTCGCGGACCTGGTCGAGGACGCTCATTAGCGCGCTCCTGCGCGGTGCGGCGTCGCCGCGACCTGCTGATCGGGTTGCGTAGTGAGCTGCGGGTTTTCCTGCATGGCCGTCAGCGTGAACTCAGAGCTGCCGTCGGTGGCACCCTTGGTCTCGAGGATCTCGAGCGACGGATCCTTCAGCCACTCGGAGGCCTCGATGTTGCGCATGTACGAGGCGACGCGGGTGCTCGACTGCGCGAGTCCCCTGAGCTGCAGCTTGCGATCGCTCTGCTTGAGCTCGGTCAGGCTGACGCCGTCGGGAATCGTGCGCACCAGCTGATCGAACACGTGCACGATCTCCGGCCGGCTGCGCTCGAGCTGCTCGATGACCTGGATGCGCGCGCGCAGCCGCTGCTTCTGCTGCTCCAGCGCGAGAATCTCGGTGATCTGCTTGTCGAGCTGCGCGATCTCATCCTTGAGGTACTGGTTGCGCTCGTTCTGGTTGTCGATTGCCGCGCTCATCTGCAGGTTCACGAGGAACGCGATGGCGCCGGCGGCGATCAGCGCGCCGAGCGCGCCGACACCGAATTCCTGGCGCTTGCGCTTGCGCTCTGCTTCCCGCCACGGGACTAGGTTGATTCTCGGCATATCAGTCGAAACTCCGTAGTGCCAGGCCGCAGGCCGTCAGCAGCGCCGTCGCATCTTTCTTGACCGCCTGCGCCTTGGCCTTCTGGCTCACTTTCATCTGCCCGAGCGGATCGCCGCGCAGCGCTTCGATGCCGACACGGCTCTGGACCATTTCCGCGGCGCCCGGAATGTTGGCGCAGCCGCCGCAGATCAGGATCTGCTCGGGCTGCTCGCGGCCGGCGCCGGAAGCGAGGAAGAACTGCAGCGAGCGACTGACCTGCTGGCACATGTCGTCGATGAACGGGCCGAGCACCTCGGTCTCGTAGTTGCCCGGCAGGCCGCCTTCTTTCTTGGCGCGCCCGGCTTCCTCCATGCTGAGCCCGTAGGTGCGCATCACCTCTTCGGTGAGCTGCTGGCCGCCGAAGGCGAAGTCGCGCGTGTAGATGACTTTCAGATCGCGCAGGACGCTGAAGGTGGTGCTGCTGGCACCGAAGTCGACGACGGCAATGACGCGGCTCAGGCCGCCGTCGGGCATTTGATGAGTCAACAGACGGCAGGCGTTCTCGAGCGCGAACGCTTCGACGTCGACGATCTTGGCGGTGAGGCCGGCGGCCGCGCACGCGGCGACGCGCTGTTCGACGTTCTCGGAGCGCGTCGCGACGAGCAGCACGTCGAGCATGTCCGGGTCCTTCTCCGACGGACCGATGACTTCGAAGTCGAAGCTGACTTCCTCCATCGGGAAGGGGATGTACTGGTCGGCCTGCATCTCGACCTGACCCTCGAGCTCGTTCTCGCTCAAGGTGCGCGGCATCTGGATCACCTTGGTGATCGCCGCGTCGCCGCTGATCGCGACGGCCGCGTCCTTGGCGCGCGCGCCGGAGCGCTTCACCGCGCGCTTGATCGCTTCGCCGACAGCGCTGGCATCGACGATTGCTTTTTCGTTGATGGAGTTCGGCGGTGTTGCTTCGGCCGCGTAGGATTCGACGCGGTACTGGCCCCCGCTCATCGAGAGCTCGATCAGCTTCACCGAGGAAGTGGTGATGTCGAGTCCCAGGAGAGGCCGGGATTTTGCGGTGAGGAGCACGCTGTTTCCCTTTTCAGATCAAATAGTTAAGGCGCCAACGGAGACCGGACACGAAACTCGGGCGGCAACTATATACAGCCCGTCGTTAAGTTGAATGTGAGCAGCCTCACGAATTACCTTCGCGACATTCCCGGATCCGGCTACGCCGTAGTGCTGGCGTCCGACACCATCCTAGGCCGACCTCGCGCGAGTGGATTGCGCAGAGACTGGCCAATCAAGCCCTTATGACGGATCTGGAGTGCGGAAACCGCCCTGGACAATTCGCTAGGCAGAACGATAATCGCCGTGAACCCCCACTGCCAGGATGCCGGGTATAGCTCGCTCCTACCCCGTCTCCGCTTGGCCTCTTATCATCCTCACGCGCTCGCCGGACGCACGTGGACCCGCAACCGCCGGTTACTATGCATACGGCCCTTTTTATAAGCAAGGGTAAAGCAAGGACTTAGGATTTCTTGTTGTGATACGACGTTACCTCTCGTCCCCGCCCCGAGTCCTGCTTGCGCTCGGCTTCATCATGGTCGGCGCGATGGTGCTGGCACTGCTCGGCGCCTATCAGTATCTGCATCCCTCGCTGCCCGACGTCTCGACCATCAAGGACATCCGTCTGCGCGTGCCGCTGCGTGTCTACAGCCGCGACGGCAAGCTGATCGCGCAGTTCGGCGAAGAGCGCCGTATCCCGCTCGCGTTCGATGCGATCCCGAATCAGATGATCAATGCAGTGCTCGCCGCGGAAGACGACAACTTCTTCCAGCACGGCGGCGTCGACTATCCCGGCCTGCTGCGCGCGACGGCGCGGCATCTGTTGTCGGGCGAAAAATCCGAAGGCGGCAGCACCATCACCATGCAGCTCGCGCGCGGGCTGTTCCTCAGTCCGGAGAAGAGCTATCGCCGCAAGCTGATCGAGATCTTCACGACCTTCCGCATCGAGCAGGAGCTGACCAAGCAGGAGATCCTCGCGCTCTATCTGAACAAGATGTTTCTCGGGCAGCGCGCGTACGGCGTCGGCGCGGCAGCGGAGGTCTACTTCGGCAAGACGGTGGATCAACTCACGCTGCCCGAGATTGCGCTGATCGCCGGCACTTTCCGGCTGCCGTCGCGCGACAACCCGGTCGCGAACGCCGACTTCGCGCGGCAGCGCCGCGCTTACGTGCTGCGACGAATGCGCGAGAAGGAATTCATCACGCAGGACGAATACGACATCGCGCTGAATTGGCAGGTCGAGTCCCGCCTGCACGGGCCTGCCGTCGAAGTCGAAGCTCCGTATGTCGCCGAGATGGCCCGTGTCGAGCTGTTCAACCGGCTTGGCGCGGAGGCTTATACGGCGGGGTATGAAGCGGTCACTACGCTCGACAGCCGCCTGCAAGGCGCAGCTGTGCGCGCGTTGCGTGCGGGGCTGATCGAGTACGACCAACGTCACGGCTATCGCGGACCGGCCGGGCGCGTCACGCTCCCCAACAATGCGCGGGAGCGTGAGTACTCGCAGGCTCTCGAGGAATATTCGCAGCGTGGCGGACTCGCGCCGGCGCTGATTCTTTCAGTCGATGAGAAGAGCGCGGTCGCATTCACGCGCGCCAATGGCAGGATCAGCCTCGCGTGGCCCGCGATCAGCTGGGCGCGCGCGCCGTTGCCGGACGGCGGCATCGGTCCGCAACTGCAGCGTGCAGCGGATGTGCTGGCACCGAACGACGTCGTGTACGTCGCGCAGGAAGTGTCCGGGAACTGGCGCATGGTGCAAGTGCCGGACGTGCAGGGCGCGTTCGTCGCGGTTGATCCGCAGGATGGCGCGGTCGCGGCGTTGACCGGCGGCTTCGACTACTTCGCGAGCAACTACAACCGCGCCGTGCAGGCGAAGCGTCAGCCCGGCTCTGCGTTCAAGCCGTTCCTGTATTCCGCGGCGCTCGAGCAGGGCTTCACGCCCGCGAGCATGATCAACGACGCGCCGCTGGTGATCGAGGATCCGACATTGGAAGGCAGCTGGCGGCCGCAGAACGTGACGCGCGAGTTCCGCGGCCCGATGCGACTGCGCGAAGCACTGGTGCGCTCGCGCAACCTGGTCTCGATCCGCATCATGCACACGCTCGGCCCGGCGTACGCGACGCAGTACATCGAGCGCTTCGGATTCCCCGAAGACAGTCTGCCGCGCAATCTGACGCTGGCGCTCGGCACGGCGTCGGTCTCGCCGCTGGAAATGGCGAGCGCTTACGCGATCTTCGCCAACGGCGGCTTTCGCGTGGAGCCGTACTACCTCGACCGCATCATCGGTCCCGACGGCAAGACCCTTTTCGAGGCGCAGCCGCGCTTCGCCTGCCCGGATTGCGCGCAGCAACCGCCTGTTGCCGGCGGCGAGACTGAAGGCGGCGGCGAAGCGCCGATTCGCGCTCCGAGCAGCGATGAGATGCGCTGGGGCGGCGAGACCTATCTCAAAGACGACCGGCTCGCGCCATCGGCGATCTCGCCGCAGAACGGCTACCTGATGACCGACATGATGAGCGACGTCATCCGCCGCGGCACGGCTACGCGCGCACTGGTGCTGAAGCGCGGCGATCTCGCGGGCAAGACCGGCACGACGAACGACCGGCGCGACACCTGGTTCTGCGGCTTCAACGCCGGGCTGGTCGGGACTGCGTGGGTCGGCTTCGACCAGGAGCGCTCGCTCGGCCCCGGCGAGGAAGGTGGCCGCACCGCGCTGCCGATATGGGTATATTTCATGGCGGAGGCTCTGAAGGGCGTGCCGGAAGAACGTCGGCCGGCGCCGCCGGGGCTGGTGTCGATGCGAATTTCAGCGGACACCGGGCTGGCCGCGCGACCGGGGGATCCAAACGCCATCTTCGAGACTTTCATGGCCGGGCACCTGCCCGCCGAGCCGCAGCTCGACAGCACGCTCGGCGAACAGCAGGACTCGCAGGAGAAGAAGGAAGACGATTCGCTGTTCTGAAGCGACCAGATTGATGACCCATTGATGAGCAAGCGAAGCAATCCCCGCGCGGAGCAATTGAGAGCGGCGCTCGCGCAGGAAGCGGCCCGGATCATGTCCGAGCAGGGGATCGACGACTACGGACTGGCGAAACGCAAAGCGGCGGAGCGCTTCGGCGCGACCGACATCGCGGTGCTGCCGAAGAACACCGAGATCGAAGCGGCGCTCGCGGCACATCATCGCTTGTTCGAAGCACACACGCACTCTTCGACGTTGAGCGCGCTGCGCCGGACGGCATTGCAGGCGATGCGCCTGCTGCAGCGGTTCCAGCCGCGGCTCGTCGGGCCGGTGCTCAGCGGCACGGCGTCTGCGCACTCCGAAGTGAATCTTCACCTGTTCGCCGAGGGCGCCGAGCCGGTCGCGCTGCATCTGATGGAGCGCGGCATTCCGCATCGCATGGGCGAGCGCCGCATGCGCTATGAGCCGAACCGGCTGGTCGCGTATCCGGTCGTGCACTTCGTCGCAGGCGACAAGGAGATCGACGCGGTGGTGTTTCCGATCGACGGCATCCGCCAGTCGCCGGCGAGCCCGGTGGACGGGCGACCGATGAAGCGAGCCGACGCGGCCGAGCTGGAGCAGATGATCGACGAAGCGGAGTCAGGCTGAAGCCTGACTCCTACCGCTTGTTCATCTCGACGTAATCGCGCTTGCCCGGTCCCGTGTAGAGCTGGCGCGGGCGGCCGATCTTCATCGCCGGATCCGCGATCATCTCCTGCCAGTGCGCGACCCAGCCGACGGTGCGCGCGATCGCGAACATCACCGTGAACATGGACTGCGGGATGCCGATGGCGCTGTAGATGATGCCGGAATAGAAGTCGACGTTCGGGTACAGCTTGCGCTCGACGAAGTACTCGTCCTTGAGCGCGATCTCCTCCAGCTTCAGCGCCAGCTCGAACAGCGGGTTGTCGGACTTGCCGAGCTTCGCCAGCACCTTGTGGCACATGGTGCGGATGATCGTCGCGCGCGGATCGAAGTTCTTGTAGACACGATGGCCGAAGCCCATCAGCCGGAAGTTGTCGTTCTTGTCCTTGGCCTTCGCCAGATACTTCGGCACGTTCTCGACGGTGCCGATCTGCTCGAGCATCGCCAGCACCGCTTCGTTCGCGCCGCCGTGCGCCGGGCCCCACAGCGCGGAGATGCCCGACGAAATCGCAGCGTACGGGTTCGCACCGGTGCTGCCGGCAAGGCGCACCGTGGAGGTGCTCGCGTTCTGCTCGTGATCGGCGTGCAGAATGAACAGCAGGTCGAGTGCCTGCGCCGTCACCGGGTCGACTCGGTACGACTCGCACGGCACCGCGAAGAACATCTGCAGCAGGTTCGAGCAGTAGTCGAGATCGTTGCGCGGGTAGATGAACGGCTGGCCGAGCGAGTGCTTGTAGGCCGCGGCCGCGATCGTCGGAATCTTCGCGATGATGCGGTGGGCGAAGATCTCGCGATGGCGCGGGTTATGGATGTCCATCGAGTCGTGATAGAAGGCCGCCATCGAGGCGACCACGCCCGACAGCATCGCCATCGGATGTGCGTTGTACTGGAAGCCGTTGAAGAATCGCAGCAGCGATTCGTTGATCATCGTGTGGTACTGGACCGCGTGCGTGAACTCCGCCAGCTGCTCGCTGGTCGGCAGCTCGCCGTTGATCAGCAGGTATGCGACCTCGAGGAAATTGCTCTTCTCCGCCAGCTGCTCGATCGGGATCCCGCGATGCAGGAGCACGCCCTGGTCGCCGTCGATGAAGGTGATGCGGCTCTCGCACGCGGCCGTCGCCATGAAGCCGGGGTCGAACGTGTACACGCCCAGATCGCGCGTGAGGTTCGCAATGTTCAGCACGTCCGGGCCGAGCGTGCCGCTCTTGATCTCGGCGGTCGCCTTCTTGCCGTTCGCAAGGTTCGTCAGCTCGAATTTCTTCTCGGCCATGTCTGATTCCACCGTTGGCCGCGCAGACTGACACGAGCGCGCCGCTTGAGGCAAGCAGCGCGCCGGACGGGCTCCTGGCGACGATCAGCGTGGTTATTCGACGATCTTGATGAGCTGACCCGGCTTCGGCTCCTTGTCCGGCCACAGGTCGTTGAGCAGGCGCAGCTGCTGCTCCGCGTACTTCGGCAGCGGCGAGCGTTTCGCCAAGTCGGCGATGCGCGTGTTCTCGTCGGCGCGGATGACCTTGATCTTGTATGGCTCGGCCTGAGCGAACTCGTTCTGCTTCAGCCGCCGGAAGGTCTTGATCGTCGACATGAACACCGGGTCGGCGGCGGGCGCGCCGGCCGAGCCCTTGGTGGCCGCGGAGAATACGTAGGCGAGGTTGTTGTAGTAGATCACCGCATAACGGGCCGGCACGATGCCGAAACTCGTCTTCGCCGAGCGCACGATCGTCGTGTAGCCCTGCAATCCGTTCACCTCGAGCGGCTCGGCCTGGCCAGCGCTGTACTGCGCGAGCATGCGTCCCAGGAATTCGCGCGGGCCGGTGTTCGGCGGCGGCGCCTGAGTCTGCATCTGAATGACGCTGCTCTTGTCCGGCGAAACCGCGAGCAGGCGATCGGCACCGTTCTCCACGTGCCAGCCGCTCGGAAACACCATCGTCAGGCCGAGATTCGCGTGATAGAAACGATTGCCTTTGAGCACGCCCTGGGCGCGACTGGTGCCTACGGGCAGGCCCTCGATCGTCTTCAGATACTTGTCGTGCTCCGGGTCGCGCGGCTGAGGCACGTTCGGCAGATCCTTGGCTGCCGCTACTACTTCATGCAGACGAGAGTCGTTGTCGGGGTGCGTGGCGAAGACGCCGTGATACACGTGCGGCTGGCGATTCTCTTCGCGGGCGCGCTGTATCTCCAGCAACTCCTGGTTCTTCAGCAGGCGCACGACGTCGACCATGTGGCTCGACGAATAGCCAGTCTTCACCAGATATTCCGCGCCGAGGCGGTCCGCCTCGAGCTCCTGATCTCTGCCGTAGCCGCTGACGAGCGCGGCACCCGCGTAGTTGGCGAGGCCGGCCAAATCGGGGCTGCCCGTAAAGATTCCGACTGCGGCCGCGCCGATACCCGCGAGCGTCGACTTGCTCTGCTGGCGCACCGGATGGCGCGCGCACACGTGACCCATTTCGTGCCCGAGCACCGCTTCGAGCTCCGCCTCGTTATTGAGGTAATTCATGATGCCGCGGGTGATGTAGACGTAGCCGCCGCCGGTCGTGAAGGCATTGATCTCCTCGCTGTCGAGCACCGTGAACGTATAGGTCAGCTCCGGTCGCTGGCTCGCCTTCGCGGCGCGCTGTCCCACTTCATTGACGTACTGTGCGATCTGCGAGTCTTCGTAAACGCCGCCGAACTGCTGCAGCAGCATCGGATGCACTTCCTTCGAGCGCGCGATCTCGCCGGCTTCGCTCTGGAATACGAGATCCGGTGAGCCGGTGACGGGATTGGTCGCGCAGCCAGCTAGCGCTGCAGAGGCGGCTGCGGACAGGAGTGCCGCTCTGACGAACCTGAGAGTATCGGAAGGCATGGCGAGCCCCTGACAAGAGAAACTCAAAGCTAACCCCGCGGTCGAGCGGGCCACAAGATTTGGAGCCGCGCGCGCAGCAGCGAGTTCAGTCGAGGCCCCGGCTCACCATGAACGGCCGAGCATGAACCGTCAATGAAGGAGCGCCGCCCGGACAATTAAATAAAAGGGCGCCCTTTCGCGAAAAAGGGCGCCCTTGTTGTGATGGTGACGACTGTCAGCGAGCGTACTTCTTGCGGAACTTGTCCACGCGGCCGCCCGTGTCCACGATCTTCTGCTTGCCCGTATAGAACGGGTGGCAGTTCGAGCAGACTTCGATCTGCAAGTCGTGACCCAGGGTCGAGCGCGTATGGAAGGTGTTGCCGCAGCTGCAGGTCACCGTGATCTCTTTGTACTCGGGATGGATTGCGTCTTTCATGGCTGCCGGCGCCTTGCGCCACCTGAGGGAAAAAGGCGCGCAGTGTAGCGACGCGAACCGGCCCTCGCAAGAAAAAATCCGCTGAAAAGCCGTTTCGCCGCTGACCGGCGTCCGCCTCGGGGGAAGTCCCCTCGGTTATCCACAAAAGTTGTGGATAACTGTGTGGATTACAAGAGTGCGCGGCGCAGCGACAGCTTACAAAAATGTGACATCGTCAAATTGCTCACTTTTTCACCAGTGGTTTTTGGGCTGCTTCGTCAAGCACTTGCGCTCGGCTGCTGAGGTGTCGCGTTTAAAACAGTCATGTGCGCGGCGAACCGTTGCAAGCGGCGCAGTCGTGTGCATAACCCCCGTGCGCGCAAGCTGCGCACGAATGGCTGCCGCCGGAAAAATTTGTGCGCCCGTTCACCCACTTGCACGCAACAGTGCAACTTCGACGTGGAACTTTTGCTACGCGGCGCCCGTTACGCCCGACGCTCTTCGCCTGCCTCCCCTGCCGGCAGGAACAGCTCCTGCAAGTCATTCAGGAACCGCTGCCCCAGGCTCGTGACTCGCCAGCGGCCCGCCCCGGTTTTCTGCAGCAACCCCTTGCGCTGCGCTTCGCCGATGGCGTTCGTGAGCGTGGCGAACCTCAGGCCGGTGCGCACTTGGTAGTCGGCCTCCGCGAAATCGTCCGTCAGGCGCAGCACGTTCAGCATGTACTCGAAGGGCAAGTCCGCGAGTCCGACAGCAAACCGATCGCTCACTCGCTCCGCGGCCGCACGCCGCAGGAATTCCCGCGGCTGCTTGATGCGCGCAGTGCGGATGATCTCCAGTCGCTCCGCGCTCGCGAGCCAGGTCAACTTGCCGTGTGCGCCTGCGCCGATGCCGATGTAGTCGCCGAACTGCCAGTAGTTGAGGTTGTGCCGGCTGCGCCGCCCGGCGCGCACATACGCCGAGACTTCGTAGTGCTCGTAGCCACGCGCTCCGAGTCGCTCCTGGCAATCCAACTGCATCTGCCAGATCGCATCCGAGTCCGGAAGCGGCGGCGGGCGATGGTAGAACACCGTGCCCGGCTCCAGCGTCAACTGGTAGTGCGAGATGTGCGCCGGCTGCAACGCGAGCGCTGCGTCGAGATCGGCAAGCGCTTGCTGCTGGCTTTGCGCAGGAAGCCCGTACATCAAGTCGAGATTGAAGTTATCAATCCCCGCGCGCACCACCTCGTCGACCGCTCTCGCGATATCGCCGCTGCTGTGAATGCGGCCTAGCGTCTGCAGGTGCGCAGCGTCGAAGGTCTGCGCACCGAGCGACACGCGATTGACGCCGGCTTCGCGATAGCCGCTGAACCGGCCGTGCTCGATCGTGCCCGGGTTCGCTTCGAGCGTGATCTCCGCGTCCGGCGCGAACGGCACCTGCGCACGCGCGGCTTCAAGAAGGCGCCCGACCTGATCGGGCGTGAACAGGCTCGGTGTGCCGCCGCCGAAGAACACGGAGACCAGCGCGCGGCCCTGCGCCGCCGCGGCGTCGATCGTGAGGTCCTCGATCAATGCGTCGATGTATTGCTGCTGCGGAATGAGCTCCGGCGCCGCGTGCGAATTGAAGTCGCAGTACGGACATTTGCGCACGCACCACGGCATGTGCACGTAAAGTGAGAGCGGCGGCAACTGCATGGACTGCACTTCACGAACCGCCGATCGGTTGGTGCTGCAATTGCTCTACCAGCCCGCGCAGCGCCTGGCCGCGATGACTCAGCTGGTTTTTTTCCGCAGCCGGCAGTTGCGCGACAGTCACGCCCCGCTGCGGCAGCTCGAAGATCGGGTCGTACCCGAAGCCGCCAGTGCCGCGCGGCGCAGTCGTGATGCGCCCTTCCCAGCTTCCCTGGCTGATCAGCGGAAAAGGATCGTGCTCCCAGCGCATGTAAACGAGCGCACAGCAGTAGCGCGCCGTGCGTTCAATCGCAGTCCGGCCTTCGAGTGCCGCAAGGAGCTTGTGCAGATTGTCCTCGTCGCTCGCGTGCTCGCCCGCGTAGCGCGCGGAGTAAATGCCGGGCGCGCCGTGCAACGCATCGACTTCGATGCCGGAATCGTCGGCGATCGCCGGCAGTTGCGCCAGCTGAGCGGCGTGGCGCGCCTTGATGATCGCGTTCTCGATGAAGGTCAGTCCGGTTTCAGCGACTGCGGTGCGAGTGAATTCCGAGAGCGGCACGACCTCGATCGCGAGCGGCTCGAGCATCGCCCGCAACTCCTGCAGCTTCCCCGGATTACCGGTCGCAAGAACGACGCGCATGCGCCAGCTAGTCCGCGTGCAGCGCTTCCAGCTGCCGCGCCAGCAGCTGGCCGATGCCGTTCGCCGCGAGATTCAGCAGCTCGTCGAGCTCGTGCCGGCGCAGCGCGTGACCCTCGGCCGTGCCCTGCACCTCGATGAAGCCGCCGCCGTTGTTCATCACGACGTTCATGTCGGTCTCGGCGTCCGAATCCTCGGCGTAGTCGAGGTCGAGCACCGGCACACCCGCCCAGATTCCGACCGACACCGCGGCGACCTGGCCGTGAATCGGGCTTTCGCGCAGCACACCTTTGCGCACGAGTGCGTCGATCGCGTCGACGAGCGCGACGTAGCCGCCCGTGATCGACGCGGTGCGCGTGCCGCCGTCCGCCTGCAGCACGTCGCAGTCGATCGTGATGCTGCGCTCGCCGAGCGCCTTCAGATCGACGACTGCGCGCAACGCGCGGCCGATCAGCCGTTGAATCTCCAGCGTGCGTCCGCCTTGCTTACCGCTCGCTGCCTCACGTTTGCTGCGCGTGTGCGTCGAGCGCGGCAACATGCCGTATTCCGCCGTCACCCAGCCGCGCCCGGTATTGCGCAGGAACGCCGGCACGCTGTCCTCGACAGACGCGGTGCAAAGCACGCGAGTGTCGCCGAACTCCACGAGCACGGAGCCTTCGGCGTGACGAGTGAACCTGCGGGTGATGCGAACCGGCCGCAGCTCGTCGGGAGCGCGGCCGCTGGGTCTGGCTTTCATGAATCGGGATATTACCCGTGCCAGCGCAGAACGGCGGCAGTGCTGTTGTCGCTGAACGGAGCGGATGCCTGCACCGCGCGGCGGCCCAGCGCTTCGAGCCAGGCGCGCAGCTCCTGGTTGTCGTCGCGGAAGAAACCGGCGATGTCGCTGTCGCGCAGGTTCGCCCAGATGCCGTCCGTGCAGAGAAGGAGGACGTCGCCCGGCTGCAGCACGTGGCGGCCGCTCACCGTCATCTCGGGAATCGCCGGATCGCCGCCGAGGCAGCATTCGACGAAATTGCGCATGGGATGCGTCGGCAATTCTTCCTCGGTGATCTTGCCCTCGCGCAGCAGCAGCTCGACGTGGCTGTGATCGCGGGTCCGCTCGACGACCTTGCCGTGACGCAGGTGGTACACGCGGCTGTCGCCGATGTGCGCCCAGAACGCCGCACCTTCCTGGACCAGGCACACGGCCGTCGTCGCGCGCGGCCGCATGTCGATCGTCTGACCGTTGCCGATCTTCGCCACGTCGTCGTGCGCGCGGCTCAGCGCCATGTGCAGGAAACCGAGCGGATCGAACATCGGCAGCGAGGTCTGCCGGAACGATTCGAGCATGCTCTTGAGCGCGGTATCCGCGGCGCGGCTGCCGTCCGAATGGCCCCCCATCCCGTCGATGACGACCAGCAACGCGGCTTGCTCTGCCGCGGACACCGTCACGCGGTCCTGGTTGTCTTCGCGGTCTCCGAGGAGACTCAGGTCTGCATACTCGATCCGCAAGCGGGCTCCGGCGCGAGGCCTGTCTGCTGCTACACTTCCGCGCCATGGCGTACAGCCGGGCGCGGCGCTTTATAGCACCGCGCGACACACCCGTGTAAGACAGTGTTTGCCTTAATCTGAACTCAATGATTCGGAGCATGACAGGGTTCGCGCGCCGCGAACGCCAGGGGCCGTGGGGCACGCTGGTGTGTGAGCTGCGCACTGTGAATCACCGCTATCTGGAGGCATCGCTGCGGCTGCCAGACGAGCTCAAGGCGCTCGACAACGAAGCGCGCCAGACGATCGCGGCGGCGCTGCGCCGTGGCAAAGTCGACGCCAGTCTCTACCTCAAAGCCGCCACCGGTGCACAGCGCTCGCTGGAGCTGGATGGCTCGTTGCTCGAAGAGCTGCTCGCGCGCGTCGCAGAAGTGCGCGCGCGCTTGCCGGAAGCTGCGCCTGTGAGCCCGCTGGACTTGCTGCGCTGGCCGGGCGTAGTGCGCGAAGGCGAGCTGGATGCGAAGCCGGTGCTGGTCGCGGCGCTGGAGCTGTTGCGCGAGGCGCTGACGGAGCTCAACGAAACTCGCCATCGCGAAGGTCAGCGAATCCGCGAGCTGCTGCTCGCACGCTGCTCCTCGATGCGCGCACACGTGCAAGTGGTCAAGGTGCGGCTGCCCGAAGTCTCGCAGCGCCTCCGTGAGCGCATCGTCGAGCGCATCTCACAACTCGGCGTCACGCCCGATGCCGAGCGGCTGGAGCAGGAGCTCGTGCTGTACGCGCACAAGATGGACGTCGACGAGGAGCTCGACCGGCTCACGGCTCACCTGGACGAAGTGGCCGCGGTGCTCGACTCGTCGGAGCCCGCGGGCCGGCGGCTCGACTTCCTGATGCAGGAGCTGAATCGCGAAGCCAACACGCTCTCCTCCAAGTCGCAGGACAGCGAGACCACGCGCGCCGCGGTCGACATGAAGGTCGCGATCGAACAGATGCGCGAGCAGGTCCAGAACGTCGAGTAGCAGGATGGCGAACCGAGGCAAGCTGTTCGTGATCGCGGCGCCGTCGGGCGCCGGCAAGACGTCGCTGGTGCGTGCACTGATGCAGCGGCGTCCAGCGCTGCGCTTTTCCATCTCCTATACCACTCGCAAGCAGCGACCGAACGAGCGCGACCGGCACGATTATTTCTTCGTCGACAAACCCGAATTCGAGCGCATGGTCGCGGCCGGCGATTTTCTCGAGCACGCGCAAGTGTTCGACAACTACTACGGCACTTCGCGCGCGCAAGTCGAGCAGCTGCTCGCACAAGGTCAGGATGTGTTGCTCGAGATCGACTGGCAGGGCGCGCAGCAGATCCGGCGCGCGATGCCCGAGTGCCGCTCGATCTTCGTGCTGCCGCCGTCGCGCGAGGCTCTGGAGCAGCGCCTGCGCGGGCGCGGCACAGATAGCGACGAAGTGATTGCGCGTCGTTTGCGCGACTCGATCGCGGATCTTTCGCATTGGAGCGAGTTCGACTATATCGTGATCAATGACGACTTCGGCCGCGCGACCGAAGATCTCGAGGCAATCGTGACCGGCCAGGGCGAGCACCTGCGGCGCGACCGCGCGGCGCTGCAGGCGCTGATCGCGAAGCTGCTGATCTGAAGGCCTGGTCTCAAACGGGATGGCACAAATAATGAAGATCTCGACGCTCGTACAGGCCGGCATCGTCGCCGGCGGCATGCTGCTCGGCGCACTTGCTCACGCACAGCAGGCCAACCTGCGGTCGATCAACGTCAACGGCCAGGGCCAGGTGCGCGCCGAGCCCGATCGAGCCACGGTCACGCTCGGCGTCGAGTCGCGCAAACCGAAGCTGGACGATGCGCGAGCCGAAGTCGCCAAGACCGTCGAGGCCGTGCTGAAGCTGACGCGCGACCTGAAAGTGGATCCGAAACTGGTGCGCGCCACGCGCATCAGCGTGCAGCCGGAGTACAACTGGAACCAGCAGGCCAACGAGCGCAATCTCATCGGCTACTACGTTGCCCGGCAGGTCGAAGTGGAGCTGCACGACCTGGAGAAACTGGGCCAGCTGCTGGAACGCGCCACCGATCTCGGTGTCAATCAGATGGGTGATCCGCGTCTGGATTCCAGCAAGCGCGCGGATCTGGTGCGCGAAGCGCTCGCGAAGGCCGTGGTCGACGCGCGCCAGAACGCCGAGGTCATCGCCAAGGCCGCCGGCGCCAATCTCGGGCCCGTGCGCGTGATCAGCGCGAACACGGACTTCGCGCCGCCGCCGATGCCGATGGCCTACGGCCTGGCCGCGGAGGCCAAGGCGGCCCGGGCGCCGTACCAGAGCGGCGAGATGACCTTCAACGCGACCGTGAACGTGCAGTACGACCTGACGCCACAATGAGTCCGTCATGAACATTCGGCCAATCGCCCGCGTCACGACGCTTGCAGCCTTGTGGCTCGCCGCGTGCGCGGCGCACGCGATCGAGGCCCCCAAGCCGCCCCCGACGACCGCTCAGCCTCAGCAACAAGCGCCGCCGCCGGAAGTGAATATCACGCCGACCGACGAGCGTGCGTTCTACGAAAAAATCCAGCGCGTCACGGCATTCCGCTCGATGCGCGGACTGAAGATTCCTCCCGAGGTGATCGCGGACATCGGCCGCGGCAACGCGGAGGGCGCCGTCGCGGCGCTCGGCAACCTGGCGAACGGCGGCAATAACGATGCGAACATCGCGCTCGTGCTGGTGCAGCACTGGTGCGTCGCGGTCAGCTCGCAGCGCGCCGGCGACCCGAAGGCGGCGATCGCGAAGCTGGTCCAGAATCAGCCGCAGCAACGCGCCGCGCGGATCGCTGGTGTGATTTACGCGGAGGTCGAATACATGCAGCGCGCACGCGCGAGCTGCAGCAGGGCCCGATTCGACTACCAGAGCATCGAAGCGCGTCTGCGCGCCGCGGCGGCCACCGGCGATCCGGCGAGCGCGACGGCGCTTGCGCAGTACCTGCGCGACCCGGCACAGCGCGAAGAGATGCTGCAAAGCGCAGTGAAGAAGCACTATCCGCAGGCGGTCTACAAAGTCGCCACCGATCTGCTGGTCGCCGTGCAGCGCGGCCAGACGACCGAGAACGTCAGCCAGATTCGTGAGTGGCTGAAGATCGCAGGACGGGAAATTCCGCGCGCAAAACTGGATCTCGCGAATTGCATGGCGACCGGCTGCGACGGCCATCCCGCCGACGCGCTCACTGCCCGCGCCTTCGGCATCGACGCCGCCCGCGACGGCGAGCCCACGGCGTTCCTTTCGATGGTGCGCATGCCGTGGGGCGTACGCATGCCGCGGGAGCAGCTGCTGGCATGGCAGTACTTCGGCAATCGCTTGAACGAAGCCGGCTGCATGGGCGACCAGTACGTGCCGACGGCGCTCGCGTTCGGCCAGACGATCCAGCTGCTGGAGCGGACCATGGATCAGAAGATGCTGGACGAGACCTACAGGCAGTCCGACGCGCTCTGGAACGAGCACGGCGTGCGGGCGATGAAAGAGAATGGATGTGAATGAGAGATGTCGGACTGAAGTCCGACCTACACGATCCCTGTAGGTCGGGCTTCAGCCCGACTCCACCTAGAGCGCTTGCGCGATTTCCTGCAGCAGCCCGTTGTCCTCGGGCTTCGTTCCTGACGGATAGCGGCCGATCAGCTTGCCCGAGCGGTCGATCAGGAATTTCTCGAAGTTCCACTGCAGGTCGCCGGCGAAGCCGTTCTCCTGCGCGGTCAGCCAGGCGAACAGCGGATGGCGGTTCGCACCGTTCACTTCCACTTTCGCGCTCAGCGGAAACGTCACGTTATACGTGATCGTGCAGAACCGCATGATGTCGGCCTCGGCGCCCGGCTCCTGCGCGCCGAACTGGTTGCAGGGAAAGCCGATCACGGTAAAGCGCTGTCCCTTGAGCTCGCGATACAGGCGCTCCAGCCCGGCGTACTGCGGCGTGTAGCCGCACTGGCTCGCGACGTTGACGACCAGAGCGACGCTGCCGCGCAGCGGCGCGAGCAGATCGGGGACTCCGTCGATACCCTTGACGCGAAAGCTGTAGAAGTCGCTCATGCCGCCAAGCATTGAATCAGCGAAGCGCCACGTCAACTGCAAACTGACGACCAAGGGCAGCGTGACCGAAGGGAACGCTGCCCGGGTTGTCCCGCGGGAGAACTAAGCGGCGACGCGATCGACCAGCAGAACCGTGCCGTCGACGCCGGTGACGCGCGCCTTCGCGCCGGCCGGCAGGTTCGGGCCGCGGATCGGCCAGTCGCGGTTGCCGAGGCGGATGCGCCCGTTGCCGTTCTGGATGCCCTGCTCGAGCACGATCACCTGACCGATGTGACTGTGGCCCGAGCGGTGGCCCGCGAGCGGGCTGTTCATCTCGCGCACGCGCGCACGATGCTGCCGCCAGAAGTACAGGGCAAATACGGTCGCGGCGAAAATCACGAACCAGGTCATGGGCAGCTCAGGAATGAAACAGTCAGTGAGGAATCGAACGGCGCGCAGCGTAGCAGCTGGCGCTTGCGGGAAACGATGAGCGAAATCACACCTGCACCCGTATCGCCCTTTAACTTAAACCGGTTACCCGGCGAGCTGTGAGCGAATACCGGAATGGCGCTTGAGGTGAACGAGCAGCAGCGAGATCGCCGCCGGCGTGACGCCCGGCACGCGGCCCGCCTGGCCCAGCGTCGCCGGCCGCACCTCGCGCAATCGCTGCCGCACTTCCGTCGACAGGCCGCGCACTTGCGCGTAGTCGAGATCGTCGGGCAGGCGCAGCTCTTCGTGACGCCGCTGCCGCTCGATCTCCAGCTGCTGTCGATCGATGTAACCGGTGTACTTCGCGAGTACGTCGACCTGCAACGCGACCTGTTCCGCCAGTCGCCCGTCCGCATCGGCAGCGCGCATCCACTCGGGCTCGCCGACAGCGGCGATCGCCGTGAGCGCGGCGTAGGAAACCTCCGGCCGGCGCAACAGGTCGAACGCGTGCACTTCTCGTGACAGGCTCGCGAGGTCGCCCGGGCGGACGACCGTCCGCTCGAGGCGCGCCACTTCCTCTGCCGTCCGATCGCGCTTCGCGGTGAAGAGATTCCAACGCTCGTCATCGACCAGCCCCAGCTCGCGCCCGTGCGGCGTCAGGCGCAGGTCGGCATTGTCTTCACGCAGCAGCAGCCGATACTCCGCGCGGCTCGTGAACATGCGATACGGCTCGCTCGTGCCGCGCGTGATGAGATCGTCGACGAGCACGCCGATGTAGGCCTCGTCGCGGCGCGGCCACCACGCGGCGCGATCCTGCACACGCAACGCGGCATTGATACCCGCGAGGATTCCCTGTGCCGCGGCCTCTTCGTAACCCGTCGTGCCATTGATCTGTCCGGCGAAGAACAGGCCAGCCATGAACTTCGTCTCCAGGCTGTACCGCAGATCGCGCGGATCGAAGTAGTCGTACTCGATCGCGTAGCCGGGCCGCGTCACGTGCGCGCGCTCGAAGCCCTTGATGGAGCGCACCAGCGCGAGCTGCACGTCGAAAGGCAGGCTGGTCGAGATGCCGTTCGGATAGACCTCGTGAGTCGTCAGCCCTTCCGGCTCGATGAAGATCTGGTGCGACGCCTTGTCAGCGAAGCGGTGCACCTTGTCCTCGACCGACGGGCAATAGCGCGGGCCGACGCCTTCGATCACGCCGGTGAACATCGGCGAGCGATCGCAGCCGGCGCGAATGATTTCGTGCGTCCGCTCGTTCGTCGCCGTGATGTGGCAACAGACCTGGCGCGGATGGTCGCTGCGCCGGCCGAGGTACGAGAACACCCGCAGCGGTTCGTCGCCCGGCTGCACAGCGAGGCCAGCGTAGTCGATGCTGCGACCGTCGATGCGCGGCGGCGTGCCCGTCTTGAGCCGCCCGACGCGGAACGGCAGTGCGCGCAGTCGCTCGGCGAGGCGGTTGGACGGCGGATCTCCGGCTCGACCGCCCTGATAGTTCGTCAGGCCGACGTGGATCTTGCCGCCGAGGAATGTGCCCACAGTCAGCACGACCGCGCGACCGTGGAATTCGATGCCGGTCTGGGTCGCGACACCGTGCACGCGATCGCCCTCGACCAGCAGATCAGCGACTTCCTGCTGGAACAGCGTGAGATTCGGCTGGTTCTCCAGCATCGAGCGGATCGCCTGCTTGTACAGGACGCGGTCGGCCTGCGCGCGCGTCGCACGCACCGCCGGTCCCTTGCTGGCGTTCAGGATGCGGAACTGGATGCCGGCGCGATCGGCTGCCTGCGCCATCGCCCCGCCGAGCGCGTCGATCTCCTTGACGAGGTGGCCCTTGCCGATGCCGCCGATCGCCGGGTTGCAGCTCATCTGGCCGAGCGTTTCGATGCTCTGCGTCAGGAGCAACGTCCGCGCGCCCATGCGCGCCGCGGCCAGAGCGGCCTCGGTGCCGGCGTGGCCGCCGCCTACAACGATGACGTCGAATTCGTCGGGAAAGCGCATGGGACAGAAGGCCCTGATTCAGGGGGCCGGTATTCTATTCGGCGGCTGGCCAGCTGGCCATTGGCCAGCCCAGTCAGCCTTGTCTCACCCTCTTCAGCAGAACCAGCGCCATCGCGACCAGCACGCCGACGCCGAGGATCAGGACCGACCACAGCACGACCAGCCGGACCGGCGTTTGCCGCGGCGGCGCCCGCAGCGCGTCGTCGCCCCCGAGCACTATCGCCGCCTGCATGACCCCTTCGCCGACGAGTTTCGAACGCTCGGCGGAACCGACGTCTGCAAGCAGCGCGTCACAGAGGCTCTCCGGCGCGATTTCCGCTCGCCGGCTGCCGTACGCCAGCGTGAACGGGCCCGAGCCTTGCGCCAGGAATCGCAGACGCGCCGGCCGATAGCCCAGCTCCAGCTGCGTGCCGCGATGAAGTTGCGGATCCTTCGCGATCTGCAGCCGCCAATAGCGATCGCTGGTCACGCCGAAGTGCGCCGGCGGACTTTCGCGCCGCTGCGTGTCGGTGACAATGCGGTACGCCTCGCCGCTCCAGCGCTCGGTCCACGGCGCCTTGCCGTCGTCGCGACTATGCAAGGCCGCGCGCACCGAACTGTTGTCCTGTGGGAGTCGCAGGCGAGCGTAGCTCACCGGTGCGCGGCGGCCGGTATCGAAGAACAGCAACTTCGGATCGTCCACGGTGAGCATCGTCGCCATGAACCAGGCGGGCTCGATTTCTTCGCCGGCGCCGACGCGCTCGGCTATCACCTGGTTGATCACGAGGGGCGGGCCGCCGTCAGCGCGCTGCACACGCAGATAGGTATAGGACTGCAGCGGCAGCTCGATGCGCTCTCGCTTCAGCTGCTGCGCTCCATGTGTGACGAGGAGCAGCGTGCTGGCGGGCACGAGCACGTACCACCGATCGAGGTCCTTGCTGGCCTCGATGCTGACCTGCGCCTGCGACGCGCCGTCGGGACTCTGCCAGTCGAACTGGATGGCGCGCACTGGAACATCGCTGCCGCGAGCATCGATGATGTGAATGCGCCTGTTCGCCGCAGGCGACCCGGGTCGGTTCGGCTCGAAGACGTTAACTTGCGTTCCGGCCGCGGTCTCCACCGCAACGTGCGCACTACCGTTTGAAGCTTCTGCCGCGTCGTGCAATTCAAATACCGGCAGCGACTGCTGCGTGATGATCTGCTCCGCAACGGCGGGCGCCGCGCAGAACGCATGCGGCACTGGCGTGCCTTCGGCGTTGAACACGCGCAGATCGCCGAGATCGGCACGGGTCACGGTCTGATAGACGGCATCGGGCACAGTTGTCTCGACCAGCGGCAGGCCGGCCGGCGCGGCGATCTCGATGCCCTGCGCATAGTCGTCAAGCGTCGGCGGCGCGCAGAACGCATCGCTCGCGGCCGCGACCAGGCAGACGACAGTCAACATGATTCTCGTCATCGCAACGCTTCTCTCTTGGGAGGCAGTGGCGCGAGGTAACCGGTGATCACCAGCAGCAGGCCCACCGTCAGGAAAGATGCGATCCGCGCCACGGTGTCGATGCTCGACAGGTCGACGAAGAACAGTTTCGCAATGACGACGCCCATCAGGCCCACGCCGACCATCCATACGTAGCGCCATTTTTGCTTCGCCGCCGTCGTCATGGCTGCGAACCCGAGCACGCCCCAGAAAATCGACAGCGCCGATTGCACGAACGTCGAATGCGTGATGCCGTATGCGGTGATCGGCGCGCCCCAATTGTGATGCAGCGAGCGGATCAGCGCCGCATTGAGCCACAAGAACACGATGCCCGCCGCGATCGCGATCAGCACGCGGATGTCGAAGTTCCACAACGCCGTGCGCTGCGCCGGCTCGAGCCCGCTCCACCACAGCGCGAGCGACGCCATCGCCAGTGCAACGCAGATGTCGAGCGGATTGAGCAGCGGCAAATACGGCAGCCACGCCGGATCGCCGGCGCTGCCGAGGTTGATCGCGACGATCCACAAGCACAGCGCGACCGCGAGCGGCGCGGCGCCGTACATTCGATACGCCACTTCGTGTTGCGCGATCGGCCAGTCGGGCCGCAGCGCGCGCCGGCCCAGCCACGCCACCAGCAGCGCGGGAACGAGTCCCCACGCGAGGCTGGCCCAGACTCCGGTCGTGCGCTGCGCGACCTGCCAGCTCAGCTCCCAGGCCAGCAACAGCGCGAGCGCCCAGCACGCGCCGCCGTGCAACCATTCCAGCGCGGTGCGACGCTCGGGCTCGACGATCCGTAGCAAGACGAAGTGCGTGACGAAGATTGCCAGCCAGCCGAGCGCACCCCATTGCGCGAACGGATGGCCGAGCGGCTGCGCATGCGCGAAGGCGAGGATGCTGGCGATTGCGGGGAGTGATATTGCAATCCAGCGCGGCAGCGGCCACTGCCGTCGAATCCCGAGCCAGGTGAGGATTGCGGCGCTGATCCCGGTGTAGACCAGCATCGAGCCGAGCGCTGACTGCGCGAAGTACCGGCCGACTTCGTTGGCACCGCCGAGGAACCACCACATCACGCCCCAGAACGTGAACCCCGCAGCGAGTCCGGCCTCATAGCGCGCGCGACGCGCCTCGTTGCGGAACAGCCAGTAGCCGCTGAAGACGCCCGAGACGGCCAGCATCGTCGCACCGAGGTACGCGCTGTTCAGGATCGCCTGACTCGAGCGCAGATTTGCGTAGCCGATCAGATAGCCGATGCCGGCGCCGGCCTGCAGCAGCATGCCGAACAAGCGCGGCAGCCGCCGCTCTTGCCGCACGCCGAGCCAGAGCAGTCCTGCGCCCTCGACTGCCCACATCGCGGCCGTCGTGCGCGTGTCGAAAGCAAGGGGAATCGCCAGGCTCGCAAAGATCACGCCCAGTGCCGCGAATGCTTCGACGAGCAGCCGGAACGTCTCGCGCCGCGTGGCGTACAGCACCCAGCCGAGCAACAGGTAGAACCCGCCGAGCGTGAGCGCGCTCCAGGCAAGCGCGTACTCGATGCGCGACACCATGGTCGCGTGCAGCGTGAACGCCACGACCGGCAATCCGAACACCAGCGAGCCGGAGACGTAGCCTTTCAGGTTCGGCGCCTGCCGCACGCAATTGAGCACCGAGACCGCGACGTACATCAGGAAGAACAGGATCAGGAACGCATCGGCAGTGAGCAGATCCGTGCTCTGATACGACGTCGCGCGCCACAGACCCGTGATCGAGAACGTGAACAGGAAGCCGAGCACGTTCAGCACCCGCCAGGTTCTGAACCAGGCGATGGCGAACACGCCGAGATTCAACAGCGCGTAGTAGCTGAACAGCGCGATGTAATTGCCGCTGCCGGTCGATAGCAGGATCGGCGCGAGGAAGCCGCCTGCCGTGCCGATGACTGCGAGCGCCAGCGCGTTCTGCGCGACTGCCAGGACTGCGGCCGCGAGCGCGACCACTGCGAGCAAGCCGAATGCAAGTCCGAACGGCAGAAGGTGGTACAGGCGAGTCGCAGCAAACACCGTGAGATAGAGCCCGGCGACGCCACCGCCCTGCAGGAGCTGCGCATAGATGGCCCGCCGCTCGCGCAAGCGCCAGCCGACGATGAGCAGAGCGGCAGCGCCGAGGGCGAGCGCGATGAACCGCAACTCGATCGGGAACAGGCTGTTGTCCGCGGCGTACTTCGCCAGGAACGCCGCGCCGAAGAACAGGATCACGATACCGGCGCGGGCGAGTGGATTGCCGCGCTTGAGCCATGCCATGAACGCGGCGATCGAGCGATCCACTGCAGTCGGTGTGCTCGGCGTTGCGGGCGGCGCCGGCCACTGCGATTGCGGCACCGGCTGCGACATCGCAGGCGTCACAGGAATAGGCGCTACGGCGGGCGCTGGCGCCGGCGGGGGCGCGGGTTTGACCTCAGGCTCCGGGGCACTTTCCTCGGGCGCGGCCCTGGCGCTCGCGAGTCTCTGACCCAACTCCCGCAGTTGCCGATCGAGAGTCTCGGTGCGCGAGCGCAAATGAAGGACCTGCGCGAGCAGAGCGCCGAGCGCCGCACCAATGATGAAACCGCCGACGCTCTGCTGGATCGAGACGCCGACTACGCCCAACAGGATCGCCAATCCCCAGGTCGCACCCTGCGAAGAGGCTCGTTTTTCTGTCTGCATGCGCGCACCCGTTGCAGTGCGCGCATCTTAGTGCCGCTCCCGCTCGCGCAGCAACGCAAGCGCCAGTTTCTCGAGTCGTGACGGCGATAGCGGCCCGCGCGGCACTATGCGTGCCAATGACTTGTCGCGCCACGCTTCGAACACCAGCGGGTTGATATACGACTTGCGACACACGGCCGGCGTGTTGCCGAGCGCTTCCGCGACGTGCCGGGCAGTCGATGCCACGCAATGATTGAAGGCACGGCCGCTCACGCGCTCGCCGGCGTCGTGACAGGCGAGGAACGCAATCGCGCGCACCGTGCCTCCCCACGTCCGGAAATCCTTGGCCGTGAAGCCTTCGCCGTTGCCGCCCATCGCCTCGCGCAGGTACTCGTTGACCATGCCGGAGTCGACGGGCTGACGCCGGCCCTCATCGTCGACGTACTGGAACAGCTGTTGACCGGGCAACTGCTGACAGTGACGGATGATGCGCACCAGGCGGCGGTCGTCGAGCACGACCTCCTGCATGCGGCCACTCTTGCCCTTGAAGCAGAAGAAGGCGCGGCCGTCGCCGAGGAACTTCACGTGCCGATCGCGCAGCGTCGTCAGGCCATAAGACTTGTTCGAGCGCGCGTACTCCTCGTTGCCGACGCGCAGCAGCGTCGCGTCGAGCAGTTGCACGATCGCCGCGAGCACCTTGTTCTTCGGCAGGCCAGGCAGCGCGAGATCCTGCCGCAGCCGGCGGCGCAGACGCGGCAACTGCGCGCCGAATTCCACCATGCGTGCGAACTTGCCGTTGTCGCGCGTCTCGCGCCACGCGGGGTGATAGCGGTACTGCTTGCGCTGCCGCGCATCGCGGCCCGTCGCCTGCAGGTGACCGCGCGGCTCGCGGCAGATCCAGACGTCGGTGTAAGCCGGAGGAATCGCCAGCCGGCGGATGCGATCGAGAGTGCGCACGGCCTTGACCGGCCGGCCGTTCGGACCCAGGTAGTGAAAGTGCGAGCCGCGCCGCTTGCGCCGGATCCCCGGCTCGGTATCGGAAACGTAGACCAGCCCGCTCGCACGTGCGTGACGGCGGGCCTGAACAACTGCGGCAGGAAGCTCGTCGTCAGCGCCCTGGAGCACGGTGCCTCTGCAGCAGGCCCCAGCACAGGAGCACGAAGCCCAGGACCAGCAGGATGTGGATCGCGCCCACGGCCAGCTTGATGCCGAACCACAGGACACCCCAGCAGATCATCATCGCCACGCCGAGCCACATCAGCAGTTTCATCGCAATTCCTCGGACCTTGCTCGTCAATGTCGGGAACGCGCCGTGTAAATCGCGGGTTCCTCGCCCGTGCCACCGGTCGCCAAGGTTCGATTGACGCCGGGGATCACCTCCTCCATTGTTGAAGCGGTTGAGCGGGATGCCGCAGGGGGAAAAGCGATGCGTACATCGATACGTGTGCTCGTTGTCAGTGCGCTGCTGACGTTCGCATCCGCGCAGGCTGCGGAGTCGCCAGCAATTCATCCGGCAATCCAGGCGGCTGTCGACAGCCAGGACCGTCTGCCCAAGGATCGTGCGCGCGACGTCAATCGCCACTACGCCGAGATCCTGGAGTTCTTCGGCGTGCGGCCCGGCATGACGATCATCGAGTTGTTCGGGGCCGGCGGTACCACCGCTGAAGTGCTCGCGCGCGCTGTCGGTGCCGAAGGCAAGGTGTACATGCAGAACCCGCAGTTCTTCTACGAGCGCTTCGGCACGCAGGCGGTGGATGAGCGGCTCGCCAACAATCGCCTGCCGAACGTGGTGCGGCTCGACAAGCCGCTCAACGACATGGGTCTCGCGCCGCACTCGCTCGACGGCGCAGTCGCGTTCATGGTGCTGCACGATTTCTTCTGGTTGTCGCAGGACGTGCCCGGCGTGCTCGCGGACGTGTACAAGGCGCTGAAGCCGGGCGGCTGGTTCGGCGTCGTCGATCATTCCGCGCCCGCCGGCAGCGGCGCGCGCGACGCGCTGGATCGCGACAAGGGCACGCATCGCGTCGACGAGGCATACGTGAAGAAGCTGTTCGCCGAAGCGGGCTTCGTGCTCGAGGCGAGCAACGACGCGCTGCGCAATCCCGCCGACGATCGCAGCAAGCCGTTCTACGACGAGTCGTTCCGTGGCAAGAGCACCGATCGCTTCGTGCTGCGCTTCCGCAAGAAGGCCGAGTAACCCATGCGCTCATCTGCATTTGCACTGCTGCTCGCATCCCTGCTGTCCGCCACAGTCGCCGCCGCTGCGGAGCGACGCTCGCTGACCGCCGACGACATCAACGCCTTGCGTGACGTCGGCGACCCGCAGGTCTCGCCCGACGGCGAGTGGGTCGCTTACACGGTGCGCACGACGGATCCGGTCAAGGACAAGCGGATCACGCATCTGTGGATGACGAGCTGGGACGGCAGCCGCAGCTTGCAGCTCACGCAGTCGGAGCACAGCGAGAGCACGCCGCGCTGGAGCCCGGACGGCAAGTACATTTCGTTCCTGACGGCGCGCGGCGGCGATGAGGAGCCGGAACAAGTCTGGCTGCTCGATCGGACCGGCGGCGAAGCGAGCCCGCTCACCGGGTTCAACGGCGATGTGATCGACTACGCCTGGTCGCCCGACGGCAAACGGCTCGCGCTCATCGTGGCCGACGAGGACCCGAACAAGAAGAAGAAAGGCGAGGAGGACAAGACGCCGCCCTCGATCGTGATCGACCGCTACTATTTCAAGGAAGACGAAACCGGCTATCTCGGGACGCAGCGCCAGCACTTATATGTGTTCGACGTTGCGACCCGCCAGGCGGAGATCCTGACGCCGGGCCGCTACGACGAAGGCTGGCCTTCCTGGTCGCCGGACGGGCGGCAGCTCGCCTTCTTCAGCAAACGCACGGGCGATCCGGATCGCAGCAACGAGTTCGGCCTGTACGTCATGTCGCCGGAACCGGGCGCGACCCCGCGCCTGCTGACGACATTCCAGGGCGACAGCGGCGACGTCTCGTCGATGTCGCCGCCGAGCTGGCGTCCCGACGGTCGCGAGCTCGCGTTCGTCGCGGCCGGCGATCCGAAGCTCATCTATTACTCGACGCATCATCTGGCAGTCGTGTCTTCGAGCGGCGGCGAGCCGCGCATCCTGACGCGCGCGCTGGATCGCAACGTGCTCTCACCCGTGTGGGCCCGCAACGGCCGCTCGATCTACTTCCTGATCGAGGACGATCGCAACCAGCACCTCGCGCGCATCAATACGGGCAACAATGAGATCGAGCGCCTCGTCGACGGACGTCGCGAGACCAGCGAGTTCGACATCGGCGGCAAGGACCGTATCGCGGTGCTCGACGGCATTGTCGAGGCGCCGGACGCCGTTTATGCGTTCGAGGAGCATCGCTACCGCCGGCTGACGCATCACAACGACGAATGGCTCGGTCTCGTGAAGCTGGGCAGCACCGAAGAGATTTCCTACGCGTCCAAGGACGGCACGCGCATCAACGGTTTCATCGTCAAACCGCCGGACTACAGGCCCGGACACCGTTACCCGACACTGCTGTGGCTGCACGGCGGACCGGTCTCGCAGTACGCAAGCTCGTTCTCGACGCCGTGGCAAATCTTCGCGTCGGCCGGTTACGTCGTGCTCGGCGTGAATCCGCGCGGCAGCTCCGGTCGCGGCGAAGCCTTCTCGACGGCGATCTACGCGGACTGGGGCAACAAGGACGTGGAGGACGTTCTGGGCGCAGTCGACTACGCAGTGAAGCAAGGCGTCGCCGATCCGGACCGGCTCGGCGTCGGCGGCTGGAGCTACGGCGGCATGCTGACCAACTACGTGATCGCCAAAGACACGCGATTCAAGTCGGCCACCAGCGGCGCATCGATCTCCAACATCATCGCGGGCTACGGCACCGACATGTACGTCCGCGAGTACGAGGCGGAGCTCGGCACGCCATGGAAGAACACGGACACGTGGCTGCGTCTCTCATATCCGTTCCTGCACGCGGATCGCATCAAGACGCCGACGCTGTTCCAGTGCGGCTCGAGCGATTTCAACGTGCCGCTGCTGAATTCGGAGCAGATGTACCAGGCGCTGCGCAGCCTCGGCGTGGAGACGCAGCTGGTGATCTACCCCGACCAGTTTCACGGACTGCGCAAGCCGAGCTATCTGCGCGAGCGCATGCAGCGCTACCTGGACTGGCACGGCAAGTATCTGCAGCCGCCGCGCAGCGAGATCACCGCGCGGTGAGATCAAGATGTCGGGCTGAAGCCCGACCTACTGCTTGTAGATGTGCCCGGCTTTCATTACGAAGTCGACCTGCTCGAGTGCGTGGATGTCTTCGAGCGGATCGCGCTTCACCGCGATGATGTCGGCTGACAGTCCGGCCGCAATCGCACCGGTCTTGTCCTTCAGGCCGAGCGCGTCGGCGCCGCTGAGCGTCGCGGCCTGAATCGCCTGCATCGGCGTCATGCCGAAGCGGACCATGTACGCGAGCTGCTTCGGGTTATCGCCGTGCGGATAGACGCCGGCATCCGTACCCATCGTCAGCTTGATGCCCATCTTCACGGCCTTGCGGAAGTTCTCGCGCTGCGCGTCCGCGACCTCGCGGTCCTTGCGCAGGAATTCCTCCAGCTCGCCGCGCTTCGGTCCTTCGGACTGCGTGTACTCGGTGTTGTAGATGTCCATCGACAGGTAGATGCCGGCCTTCTTCACGAGCTGCAGGCCTTCATCGTCGATCAGGCTCGCGTGCTCCACGGTGTCCACGCCGGCGCGGATCGCCGACTTGATGCCGGCGGCGCCATGCGCATGCACCGCGACCTTACGGCCCGCCATGTGCGCCTCTTCGATCAGCGCCTGCATTTCCTGGAACGTGTATTGCTGCGCGCCCGGCGAATCGCCCTTGGAGAACACGCCGCCGGTGCCGCAGAACTTGATGACGTCGACGCCATACTTCACATTGCGGCGAACAGCGTGGCGTACGCCCGCGACGCCGTCGGCGACACCGTCAGCCTTGTAGTCGAATTCCGGCGCGAGCATGTTGTCGTCGCAGTGCCCGCCGGTGATGCCGAGCGCCGGTCCCGACACCAGCATGCGCGGCCCGGGGATTTCGCCATCGTTGATCGCGTCGCGCACGGCGACGTCGCTGTAGCCCGGTGCGCCGACGTCGCGAACCGTCGTGACTCCTGCCAGCAATGTCTTCTCCGCGTAATACGCGCCTTTGAGCGCGACGCGCGGCACGGACATGCCATAGCCGTAGAACGGAGGCAGCGTCGGATCGGAAGTGATGTGCGTGTGAGTGTCGATCAGCCCCGGCAGCACGGTGTAGCCGCTCAGATCGATCACTTTGGTGCCGGCCGGAATCGTCACCGCATCCGGCGCGCCGACGGCTTCGATGCGATCGCCTCTCACGAGGATCACCTGGTCGGCAACGACGCGGCCATTCTTCACGTCGACGAGCCGGCCGGCGCGGATCGCGCTGAAAGTGGCCTCGGCGGACTGGGCCGCGGCCGCGAACGCGCATCCCGCAAGAATGGCCAGGCCCAGGCGCACACATATATTTATTGAAGGCATCGGCGTCGGTCTCCCCATGCAACCGGGCGCGCATTGTACTTCTGTTTTTTTATACAGTTTTCCGCCATGATACGCGCCGCATGAATGCCCACGTCCAGGACGCGCCGGTCGATCTCTTCGCCGAGCGCCTGAATCCCGCCCAGTATCGGGCCGCCACGTATGGTGGGCCGGGCGCAGCCGGATTCTCGGCTGGACCTTTGTTGATCATCGCCGGCGCCGGCACGGGCAAGACCAACACCCTCGCCCATCGCGTGGCGCATTTGTTGCTCAAGGGAGTCGCGCCCGAGCGAATCCTGTTGCTGACCTTCACGCGGCGCGCTGCTCAGGAAATGCTGCGCCGGGCGGAGCGCATCTGCGCCGAGGCCTTGCGGTCCGATCCGCACGTGAGCTCACGCGGCAACGCCGCGCGCCTGCTCTGGTCCGGTACCTATCACTCGATCGGCAATCGGTTGCTGCGCGAGTACGCGCAGGTGGTCGGGCTCGCACCGTCATTCTCGGTGCTCGATCGCGGCGATGCGGCCGACCTGCTGGATTTTCTACGGCAGGAGCTCGGGCTGGCCAAGAAGGAGAAGCGCTTTCCGCGCAAGGACACCTGCCTCGCGATCTACTCTCACCGGGTCAACAGCCGCCAGCCGCTGGCGCGCACGCTCGAAGAAGTCTTCCCCTGGTGCAGCGACTGGTGTGACGAGCTGACGAAGCTGTTCCGCCGCTACGTCGAGGTGAAGCACGCGCAGCAGCTGCTCGACTACGACGATCTGCTGCTCTACTGGCACATCCTGGTGCAGGAGGAGCGCGTCGCGCGAGAGCTCGGCGGCCGCTTCGATCACGTGCTGATCGACGAATTCCAGGACACCAACACGCTGCAGGCGCAGATCGTCTATGCGATGAAGCCCGGCGGCTGGGGCGTTTGCGTGGTCGGCGACGACGCGCAGGCGATCTACTCGTTCCGTGCCGCCAGTGTCGACAACATTCTGGATTTTCCGCAGCGCTTCGCGCCGCCGGCGCAGATCGTCAAGCTGGAACAGAACTACCGCTCCGTGCAGCCGATTCTCGACGCGGCGAACACCTTGATGAGCGAGAGCGCGCGCCAGTATCAGAAGGAGCTGCGCTCGGAACGGCCGGCGGCCAGCAAGCCGGTCTACGTCGCCGTGCAGGACGATCAGGCGCAGGCGCTCTACGTCGTCGAACACGTGCTCGCCGCGCGCGAACAGGGAACGTTGTTGCGTCGTCAGGCCGTGCTCGCACGCAGCGCACATCACACGGACATGCTCGAGCTCGAACTGCTCCGCCGCAACATTCCGTATGTGAAGTACGGCGGCCTGAAGTTTCTCGAAGCCGCGCACGTCAAGGATGTGCTGGCGCTGCTGCGCTGGGCCGACAACCCGCGCAACCGCATCGCCGCCTTCCGCGTCCTGCAGCTGCTGCCGGGCGTCGGGCCCGCAACTGCGGATCGTTGCCTGAAGGTTTTCGAAGCGAGCGGCTTCGCCTGGCCGACGCTCGCCGAGTACCGCATGCCGGCGGCGGCAGAAGCCGAATGGTCGTCGTTGATGGAGCTGATGACGGACCTGATGCACGCGCGCGAGTGGCCGGGTCAGCTCGGCCGCCTGCGCAAGTGGTACGAGCCGCAGCTCGAACGCATCTACGACGCGGCCAAAGTGCGCGCGGGTGACATTGAGCAGCTCGAGCGCTTGTCGGGCCAGTACGCGACACGCGAGCAATTCGTCACGGAGCTGACGCTCGATCCGCCCAATGTCACCGGCGACCTCGCCGGCGATCCGCTGCTCGACGAGGACTACCTGATCCTGTCGACGGTGCATTCCGCGAAGGGCCAGGAGTGGGATTCGGTCTATGTGCTGAATGTCTCGGACGGCAACTTCCCGAACGAGCATGCCGCCGGGCGGCCGGAGAGCATCGAGGAAGAGCGTCGTCTGTTGTACGTCGCCATGACCCGCGCCAAGCGCGACCTGCATCTGATCGCGCCGCTCAAGTACTACATCACGCAGCAGAGTCGCACCGGCGATGCGCACGTGTACGGCGCGCGCAGCCGCTTCATGACGGATCAGCTGCTCGCACGGTTCGAACAGAAGGCCTGGCCACCGGCGCGCGAAGCGACGCTACGCGCCTTCGACGCGCGAACGAACGTGCGGGTCGATGCCGCAGCAGCGCTGCGTGCGATGTGGGAATGAGTCAGCGGTGTTGAGCGATCCACTCGTCGACGGTGGCGCGAGCGTCCGGGTCCACAGTTGATCCCTTGCGCGCTGTAGTGATCTCCCAGGTCAGGCCGCTGCGATCTTCGAAATAGATCGATTGCTGGTCGCCGTGGTCTTCGTGCCGGATCTCGAAGCCGGCGTCCTGCAGCTTCCGCTCCCACACGGCGAGCTGCGCCTTGCCGGTGGTCGCGAACGCAAAGTGCGGCAGATCGCTGGCCTGTTGCCGCGCCTTCTTCGCGCCTTGCCGGGCACACAGCGCGACCTGTCCGTCCTCGGCGAGGCCGAAGATCATCATCAGCCACGGCGCCCCGTCCCAGTCGTCGCCAGTGTGCGCGGCAACGAGCGGAAGCCCGAGCGTGTCTGCGAACAAGTGGCAGGCGCTCTTCGCGTCGTGCACCGGGACGGCGACGTGATCGAAGCGCAACAAGGTCGGGGTCTTCATGGCGCTCAGCTTAGCCGACGCCGGCGCTCAGCTCTTGGATGAATGTGATGGGCGCTCGCGCGAGAAACCATAGTCGGCACCGAACCGGCGGCCGCGACGGTAGTCGGTGATCGTCGTGCCCGCGATCGCGCGGAACTCGCGTGCCAGATGCGCCTGGTCGAAATAGCCGAGCCGTTGAGCCGCCGCTGCGAGTCCATCGTCGTTGTGATGCTCCAGCGCCAACAGCGTGGCGTGAAATCGCGCGAGTTGTCCGCACGTTTTGGGCCCGAGACCGACCTGGTGCACGAACCGCCGGTGCAAATGCTCGCGACTCCAGCCGATCTCGCGTGCCAGGCTCGCAACCGTCACACAACCACGAGTCGCGGCGATGCGGTCCAATGCCCATTCGACAGCAACATCCCACTTGCATGCGCGCGTAGCGCGCTCAGCGATGTACGTGCCGAGCATCGTGAGACGAAGATCCGCGGTCGGTGCGTTGCGAATCGCATCGACCAGCGTTCGCGCTGCCGCGCCATGCAATGCATCGAGATCGACGATCGTGTTGGCGAGCTCGCGAGGTGCCACGCCGAACAAGCGATACGCACCTTCGACCGTCAACCGCGCCCCGCACAGCCACGCACGACCGCCCGATGCGGTGAGAAACGCGTGCTCCTGCAAACCGGTCACCCACGCGTTCTTGAATGCGTGCTCGCGCTGCGGATCGATTGAGTCGACAACAGCGTGGCGGCCTTCGAGATTGACGATCAGCGAAATGTCACCGCGCGGCAGCTCGCGCTCTCGAGCCGGTGGACACCCGCCATCCAGCTCCCACAGTTTGCCGATCCACCGAGCGAGCGGCGGACGCGGGACCTTCAGCGCAAATTGCCACCCGCCGTCGGGCGTAGTGAGCCGGCCCGCGCGCGTGTCGAACAACAGGACCGAAGTGTCCATCCGTCGAGCATACCCGCTCCTCAATCCGCCACGACAGCGGTCAGCCGGATCGACACGAGGATGTCGCCGAGGTCGGGGCCGAGCCGCGCGACCGAGCGCACCGGCGGATTCTTCGGAAAGAACCTGGCGTATTCCTCGTTCAGGCCGGCGAAGTCGCTGGGCCGGGCGAGCAGCACCTGGACCTCGACGACGTCGTCGAGCTTCGCGCCGGCAGCGCGCAGGATGTTCTCGCAGTTCAGCAGCGCGCGCCGCGTCTGCTCCTGGATCGTCGGGCCCGCGACCTTGTTCGTCTGCGGATCGAGGCCGGGAACGCCGGTCACGTAGATCGTCGGACCGACCTTGACCGCCTGGCTGTACAGCGACGACTTCGGTGCATCCGGAATGCTGATGATCTGTTTCTTCATGTGCAGACTCGCGTTGTCCGTGAGCGGCGGCGATTCTCCGGCGAGCGCGCGCGCAGCGCAGTACACGACAAGAACGCCACACAGCAGGATTGAGAGCGGTTTCATGGCAGACTCAGCCTAGACGCAGCGCGCCGCCAAATCCCGGGCGAACGCCGGGATTTCTCCGGGATCGCTGGCCTGCTGTCTGGCCTGCTGTGCAGGTCACAAGCCACGGGAGTGCTTCGATGAAGAGCCGAATCTTCGCCGCGCTGGTCGCAGCGTGCAGTCTCGCCCTGGCGGCGCACGCCGATACGCCGGCGATCACCTCGGTGACTGCCACTGCGGCGATCAAGTCGCAGCTCGCATTCACCAGTTACTACGTGCTGGATCAGAAGCGCGCGCTCGATTTCTATGTCGGTCTGCTCGGCATGAGCGAGCATCAGCGCATCACGCCGAGCCCGGGCGTCACGGAGATCGTGCTCGGTTTCGACCAGGAGCCGAATACGCCGGGGATCCTGCTGATGCATCGCGCCGATCGCACCGCGCCGTACACCATCGGCGACGGCTTCAGCCGCACGATCATTCATGTCTCCGACGTGCAAGCGATGGTGCAACGGCTGACGCAGGCCGGCGTCGCGATCGTGCGGCCGCCGACCGAAGTGGCCAATCTGAAGCTGACGTATGCGATGGTGCGCGATCCCGATGGCTATTTGATCGAGTTCATCGAGACGCACTAGCCATGTCCGGGCCCGTGCTGGAATTCTGGTTCGAGTTTGCAAGCACGTATTCGCACGTCGCCGCGCAGCGGATCGAAAACGCGGCGCGCGCGGCAGGCGTGACGGTAGCGTGGCGACCGTTCCTGCTCGGACCGATCTTCCGGCGCCAGGGCTGGAATGACTCGCCCTTCAATATCTATCCGGCGAAGGGCGTGTACATGTGGAAGGATCTGGAGCGCCAGTGCGCGAAGCACGGCGTGCCGTTCCGCAAGCCGAGCGCATTTCCTCGAGCCAGCCTGCTGGCGACGCGAATCGCAGCGGCGCTGGAACCTTCACCGCCACGAGTCGCGCAGTTCACGCGCAGCGTGTATCTCGCCAACTTCCACGAAGACGTGGACACGACCAGCGACGACGTGGTGCGCGGACTGCTGCAATCGACGGGCTGGCCAGACGTCGCTGCCGTGCTGGCTGAAGCGACGTCCGCCGAAACCAAGGAGCGCCTGCGACGGCGCAGCGACGAAGCAGTCGAGCGCGGCATCTTCGGCGCGCCGACCTTCCTGGTGGGCAACGAGCTCTACTGGGGCAACGATCGCTTGGAGGACGCTCTTCACGACTGCGCAGGATTGCGTTCCTGATAACGCTCCGGAGGACACTCCGGAGGGCGCTCGGGCAGCCGCAGCGAGAAGCGAATCGACGAGCGCTGGCACGGCTCGGGCCGCGACGTTTCCACCACGATGAAGGTGCCGGTCTTCAGTCCGGTCGCGGCGATTTGTCCCGCGGCCAGCTCGAGCACGCGGCCCGTACCGCGGGGTGCCAGCACGACGCGCCAGGGAGCAACGACGGGCGCGAGGCCGAGCACGCGCATCTGCCGGCTGAGGAACACTACGTCGATCGCGAACCGCATGCCCAGTGTGTGGACGCCGTGCGCAGCGCTGATCAGGAGCCCGGCTCTCGTGGGCAACGAGCGCTCGCGTGCCAGGCCGAAGAGGCGCGCTTGCAACGAGCACGCGATGCGCACTTCATGCGCGATGAACCGGCCTTCGGCCGTTCGCAGGGCAATGGGTTTCATGATCGTCCTTGATCGTGAGCGGCGATGACTGACGTTAGCGGATCGGGCCTGCGTGCAACGCGCCGATTTCTACGCATCCGGGCCGCAAATGCAGCGCTAAGATACCGGCATGACGCTGGCGCGCGGAACCGCAAGCATCGAATCGCCTCGACTCCTGCTGCGCCGGATCGCGCCGGCAGATTTGCAGTTCTTCACGCGCATTCACGCGATTCCCGACGTCGTGCGCTACACGGGTCACGGCCGTCCGCGCAGCGCCGAGGAAACTCAGGCGTGGCTGCAGTCCACGCTCACGAGCTATGAGGAGTTGGAGCTGGGGCAGCTGGCCGTCGTGCGCAAGGCCGATGGCGAGCTGCTTGGTCGCTGCGGCATGAGCGATCTGGTGATCGATGCCACTGCCGCTCCAGGCACGATTCCGTGCGCCTGGTTCGGCCGCGCGCAGGCGCCCGCGGGGCTCGCGATGATTTACGAGCGCGAGCTCGGCTATACGTTCGATTCCGCCCACTGGGGACACGGGTACGCGACCGAGGCCGCGCAGCGCGTGTTCGCCTACGCTCGCGACTCGCTGAACCTGCAGCGCGTGGTTTCGGTCATCGACGGTGACAACGTGCGCTCGCTGCGCGTTGCCGAGCGCAGCGGCCTGCGCCGGGAAGGCGAGATCGACGTGCTCGGCCGTGCGCTCATCGTGCATGTGTGGCCAAACTGAAGCACGTACAGATGACGCCTGGATCTCAAGCGCGTATCGTCGCGCGACCCAGCAACAACGACTCGTGAGGGTTCGATTCATGCGTCTCAAGTCGATGCTCGTTGCCGCCATCGCGGCAACATTCGGTGCGGCTGCGCACGGCGCGCAGGACGCACAGCCCGTGGTACTGAAGGCGGCTTACCTGTTCGACAGCAAGTCCGGCCAACTCACTCAGGGCGGAACCGTCGTCGTCCAGGGCGACAAGATCGTCGCGATCGGCGGCACGGCGCCGGCGAACGCCAAGGTGATCGACCTCGGCGACGCCACGCTGCTGCCCGGCTTCATCGATGCGCACACACATCTGGACGGACAGTTCGAGAAGGACTACTACAAGGCCTTCTACGACCAGATGTTCCGCTTTCCGGTCGAGCAGGCGCATACCGCGGCGGTGTACGCGAAGCGCACGCTGGAAGCCGGATTCACGACGGTGCGCAACGTCGGCGCCGGCGATTGGCAGGACATCGGTCTGCGCAACGCCATCAACAAGGGCGTGATTCCCGGGCCGCGGATGATCACGGCCGGCCACGCCATCGGCTCGACCGGCGGTCATTGCGACCAGAGCCCGTTCCGGCCCGACGTCATCGCGCCGGTGGGACCGCTGGAAGGCGTTTGCAACGGGCCAGATGAATGTCGCACGGCCGTGCGTGACCAGATGAAGTGGGGCGCGGACGTGATCAAGATCTGCGCATCCGGTGGCGTGCTGTCGGAATCGGATCCGGTCGACGTCCCGCAGCTCACGCCCGCCGAGCTCGACGCCATCATGTCCGAGGCGCACGCGTGGAAGCGCAAGGTCGCGGCCCACGCGCACGGCGATCTGGCCGCGAAGCTGGCAGTCGAGGCAGGTGTCGATTCGATCGAGCACGGCAGCTTTCTCACAGAGGCGACCCTGAAGCTGATGAAGCAGAAAGGCGTCTACCTCGTACCCACGCGCATGGCCGTCTACTGGATAGAGAGGGAAGCGGCGACCTACCCGCCGAAGATCCAGGAGAAGGCGCGCGCCGCTGCTGCGGCCCACGGCTCGATGCTGAAGATGGCGATCAAGCTCGGCGTGCCGATCGCCTTCGGCACGGACGCGGGCGTCTTCCCGCACGGGATGAATGCCCATGAGTTCGCGCTGATGGTCGACCAAGGGATGGCGCCCGAAGCTGCGCTGCTGGCCGGCACGCGCGAAGCGGCGAAGCTGCTGGGTGTCGATGCCGAGGTCGGCACGCTGGAGAGCGGCAAGATGGCCGATGTCGTCGCAGTACGCGGCAACGTACTCAAGAACATCGCGGCCACGGAACAGCCCGTGTTCGTAATGAAGCACGGCGATGTGATCGTGCAGAAATGAGTCAGGCCGCGTCGTGAAAGATGATCCCGAGGGTGTGGCGGCGCCCTCGGGTCAGCGTGCTCACTCCATGTCGCAGCGTCACGCGGGCATAGCCGCGCGCGCTGCGGCGTGGCCGGTGGTTCACGGCAATCACCGCAGCGTCGCCCTGTTGCAGCGGGATCACGCTGCCCTTCGATTGCGCACGCGGCCGTTGCTCGACCACGAGCAGCTCGCCGCCCTGGAATTCCCGCTCCGGCGCGTTCAGCAGCACGATCACCTGCAGCGGGAACCACTCGGCGCCGTACAGATCCTGATGCAGGCAGTTGTAATCGCCCTCCACGTACCGCAGCAGTAGCGGCGTCGGCCGCCGCTGATCTGCGGCATGGCAACGCTCGATGTATTCGCGATGCGCAGCGGGATAGTCGCGCTCATAACCCAAATCCTGCGCCCACTGGTTCGCGATCGGCGCGAGCCGCGCATAGAGATCAGCGCGCAGTGTCGTCAGCCAATGCGGCAGCGGATAAGCGAAGTAGCGGTATTCGCCCTTGCCGAAGTTGTGCCGCGCCATGTGAACGTGCGAGCGGAAACCGTCGGGCTGATCGTACAACGCGGCGACAGTTTCGCAGCTGGCGGGCGGTAGCAGATTACGCAGGACGGACGCGCCGCTCTCCGTCACCTCGGCCGCAATCTTCTGCCAGTCGAATGACGCGAGCGGCTGATGATGCAAAGATGTCACGTCAGCCACCCACGCGTTTGCTTGCGGCGCGCTCGGTGTCGAGCAGCACTCGCTTGCGCTGCACGCCCCAGCGGTAACCGCCGAGCTCGCCGGTGCCGCGCACGACGCGATGACACGGAATCAACAGAGCGACGCTGTTCGATGCACATGCTCGCGCCACCGCTCGCGCCGCGCTCGGCTTGCCGATTGCCTCGGCTACTTCCGAGTACGAGCGGACTTCGCCGTACGGCAGCTTCTGCAAATAGCGCCACACGATGAGCTGGAACGCGGTGCCGCGCACGTCGAGCGGCAGATCGAGCCGCGGCTCGAGTCCGCGCAGATGCCGGTTGAGCGCCGCCATCCACGACTCGAACTGATCCTCGTGCGTCGCCGGCATCGGCTGCACGGCTGCTAACGGGAATTGCCGACGCAGCTCTGCCTGAAGCGCACGCTCGCTGTCGCCGAATTGCAGGAAGCAGATGCCGCGATCGGTCGCGCCGATCATCAGCAGGCCGAGCGGCGTGCGGCCGCTCGCATAGGAGATCGTCAGTCCTTTGCCGCCGCTGCGGTACTCGCTCGGTGTCATACCGAGCTGCGTGTCGGCCTTCTCATAGACGCGGCTGCCGGAACCGAAGCCGGCCTGGTAGATGGCATCGGAGACCGGCGCATCTTTGCGCAGCTCCTGCTTCAAAGTGCGCAGGCGGGCCGCGGTCTGATACTCCTTGGGGGTGCTGCCGATGATCGCTTTGAAATTGCGCTGCAGGTGGAACGGGCTGTAACCCGCGCGCTGCGCGAGCTGCGACAGGCTGAACGGCTGTTCCGGATTCGCTTCGATCTGGCGCGCGAGCTCGTGGACGACCGCGTTGATCGGCGCGACTGCTGCGCGAGACTTGGATGCGTCGTCAGGACGGCAGCGCTTGCACGCCCGGTAGCCTTGCGCGCGCGCTTCCTCGGTCGTCGCGAAGAACAGCACGTTCTTACGCAGTGGGCGGCGCGACGAGCACGTCGGCCGGCAGTAGATGCGCGTGGTTTTCACGCCGTAGAAGAACTCGCCCGTGCCGGACGTATCCCGGCTCTCGACGGCGTTCCAGAGCTTGGCTTCATTCATGGCAGGGCTCCTCGATGATCTGCCTGCCATTGTCCGGATCGGCGGGCTCGCCGAACTCCGTCTCTTGCGGTCGAATCGCGCACGCATGTGACTAGCGCCCGAGCAGGAAATCCACCAGCGGAACCGTCGCGAGCGACACCACGATGCCGATTCCCAGCACGGTGTTGGCCAGCTGCGGCTCCAGCTGGTGCTGCTCTGCAAGGATCGTCGCGGAGATCATCGGCCCCATTGCAGCCTGGAGCACGGCGATTGTGAGAATGGGGCTCGAGACGCCTATTGCAACACCGCCCAGCCAGATCAGGAGCGGTGCGAGCAGCAGCTTCCAGCCCAACGCGAGCAGCAGCGCGGTCGCCTGGCCGCGCTGAAACTGCAGGCGGAACTGCAGGCCAACCGAGAACAGCGCGATCGGCGCGAGCGTTGCACCCAGCCGCTCGAAGATGGCGTCGAGAGGTTGCGGCCAGCCGCCGAGCACACCTGCAACGATGCCGATGAGGAGCGATACGAATGGTGGAAACAGCAACACCTTGCGCGCCACCCCTGCCGCGCTCGCGTTCTGACCAGAGTACAGCGCGGCAACGATCGTTCCGCCGACTGCGAGCGCAATGAACGTACCGAGCTGATCGGCAATGAGCGCGAGCTTGAGTCCCTCGCGGCCGTGCAGCGCTTCGATCATCGGGAAGCCGATGAATGCAGTGTTGCCGAGCCCGCAGCCGAGCGTCATCGCACCGACGCGCGCACGCGACCAGTGCAGCGCTCGCCCGAGCATAGCGAACACGAACCATGCGCCGAGAAATACGCTCCAGAGTGCGGCAACCAGGAACCAGTACTGCCAATCGAAGCGCAATGTCGGAATCAGGTGCACGACGAGTGCTGAGAACGCGACGTTGATCACCCACCAGTTCAGGCCCTGCGGCAGCGTCGCGGGCGGACGGACGAAGCGCGCGACGACCATGCCAAGGAGCAGGCAGAAGGCGAGCAATAGCAACGCGGACATGGTGCGCGAGTTTAGCGACGCACATGTCGAAAGTCAGAGCGGCCTTCGCGCTTGCGTGAGTAGCTGCGGGCGGCGCACGCATCGATCATTGATACCGGCTGCCTCGGTCGGTACGCAGGAGAATTTTCGATCCCCGGCTCTTCTCCGCCGGCCGTTGGCAGCCAACTCTCTGCGCAGGCATCATAGGCGCCTCTTCGCCACCCCGACGAGGCTGCCCATGAGACTGCATCTTCGCTTGCGACCCGCTTTGCTCTGCATGGCCGTCGTGTTGCTGCCGTTCGGCGCGCAAGCGATCGAGCCGAGCAAGACTGTCAAAGTCACGCAACTCCTCAAGACGACTCAGACCTGGAACGGCGCGCCGATCAAATACCCCGAAGGCCAGGCGGAAATCACCAGCCTGATGATCGAGATCGCGCCCGGCGGCGAAACGAACTGGCACGAGCATCCGGTGCCGTCGTTCGGCGTGCTGCTCGAAGGGACGCTCGAAGTGAGCCTGACCGACGGCAAGAAGAAAGTGGTCAAGCCCGGCGAAGCGCTCGCCGAAGTGATCGCGACTGCGCACAACGGCCGCAACATCGGCACGACGCCGGTGAAGCTGGTCGTGTTCTACGCGGGCGCGGTCGACAAACCGCTCAGCGTGCAGCGCCCGGACGCGAAACCGAAGAGTTGAGGTGAGCTCGCGCCATGACAGTCTCGCGCCAGCAGATCGACAACATATTCGTGGTGCAGATCGATCGGCCGGAGCATCGTAATGCTGTCGACGCGGCCACTGCTCTGCAGCTCGCCGCGGCCTTTCGCGACTTCGATGCGGATCCGGGCAGCGACGTCGCGATCCTGACCGGCGCGGCCGGTCACTTCTGCGCAGGTGCGGATCTCAAGGCGTACGCACGCGGCGACCGCCGCAAAGTCACCGAAGAGGGCGACGGTCCGATGGGCCCGACCCGCATGCGCCTGTCGAAGCCGGTGATCGCCGCGATCGAAGGTTACGCTGTCGCGGGTGGCTGCGAGCTCGCCTTGTGGTGCGATCTGCGCGTCGCGTCGGAGACTGCGATCTTCGGCATTTTCTGTCGGCGCTTCGGCGTGCCGCTGATCGATCTCGGCACGATCCGGTTGCCGCGCTTGATCGGCCACAGCCGCGCGATGGATTTGATTCTCACCGGCCGCGAAGTGCGCGCGCAGGAAGCCTTCGACATCGGCCTCGCGAATCGTCTGGTACCGACCGGCCAGGCGCTGACCGCTGCCATCGAGCTCGCACGCCAGATCGCATCGTTCCCGCAGACGTGCATGCGCAACGACCGACTCTCGGCGATCGAGCAGTGGGGCCTGGAAGAGGACGCGGCGCTGCGCAACGAATTCCGCCACGGCACGACAACGATGACGAGCGGCGAAAGCCTGGCGGGCGCAAGTGATTTCGCGAAAGGCGCCGGCCGGCACGGGCGACCGCGCGAATGAGCGGCGCCTGAAAATACGAAACCCCTGGCGCGGCGGGCAGCCAGGGGTTTGCATCGGAGCCAACTCGCCTCGCACCTGACTCCTGCTTTTTCAGGTTCGTCTCGAGGTGTTGCGGCGCGTGCGTTGCGGCTCCAAGTCCGATCCGGCCGCGCGGCCGGGGGCGCGATCTTACGCTTCCGGGTTGACAGCGCAAACCCCGTCAATAAACTCCTACTCCCATGACGAACATTTTCATCCACGAGCCGAACGACTGCGCCCGCGCACTGTGCGCGCGACTGCGCGCCGTTGGTGGTGTGAACACGAGCCGTTAGCCTTCCTCGACAGTGCTGGAAGGCGCGTGCCTTCCAGGACTCCAGCCAAGACCCTGGTCGGCATGCCGATCGGGGTTTTTGCGTTTTGGAGCCGACGAAAGAGGAAACGACCATGACTACGCGTCTCACTATCGCGCAGTCCGAGCGGGCGCTGCTGTGGAGGCGGGGGCGCTTCGTGGGCATTCTCGAGCCCGGTGTGCGCTGGATCCTGCAGCCGTTCGAGCGCATTGCCGTGCAGCTGTACGACTCGCGCGTGCCCGAGTTCGAGCATGCGCGTCTCGATGAGCTGCTCGCGCAGGCTCGCGCAACGATGGAGCGGCATTTCCACATCGTCGAGCTCGCCGAACAGGAGATGGGCGTCGTCTACAAGGACGGCACGCTGGCGGGCACACTCGCGC
>Ga0209382_10000645_pt1 | contig 56597 bp, 62 predicted proteins | sample SoiMetdeltSBSDD5_FD_187599 | JGI IMG/M metagenome (GOLD analysis project Ga0209382, IMG submission 187599) | Bulk soil microbial communities from a Populus tree surrounding site in Tennessee, USA - Soil MetaG P. deltoides SBSDD5 (SPAdes) (version 2) | ecosystem: Environmental > Terrestrial >...
AACCGCTGCCCTCGATCCAGCGGACCAGCGCCTCGTAGGTGGGCACGACGTCCTCCATCGATCCGCGGTGGACTGCCGAGGCCACCCGAACCACGGGCAACTCCACCACCTTCACCTTCTCGGCGCGCGTGAGGTCCTGGTCCCCGAGCTCGAAGCCAGCATGAACCACGACCCTGCCGTCTGGCGGGGAGTGAATCAGTGGACGTTCACGACATCGTCGTCAAGCACACTCAGCCGATCCGGATCGCTGAGGCAGTCGGAACGGCTGTTGGCTTCGGCAATGAGAATCTGGGGCCGGTCTTCGCCCAGCTGTTGCCCACAGTGCTGGGGGAACTTGGCCGGGCCGGCGTTCGCCCCGGCAAAGTCTCCGATGGTCAGCATGGTGTCGTCATCTATGACTCTCACAGTGTGTGAAGGTCAAGACCCGATTCTGGTTGGCTCAGACCCGCGGCCGGGCTTACTGCAATCGAGCAGGCGCCCCCGAACGGCGCCGGACTCCACTCAAGGTGACCAGCACTGCCGGCTGGAGGCACGGTCTGCCGGGAGGAAGCGCATAAGTGCTACCCGCCGCGGAGGCAGTCCCGGAGTAGATCGATGTGACCTGCATGGCGAGCGGTCTCGTCGATCATGTGGATGAGGATCCACCGAAGGTTGACCGGGCCGATCCCGAACGAGGGAACCGCCGCGACGTGGTCGAGTGAGTCACAGCGGGCGAGCGCCGAGCGGCTTCGGCTGCACGCTGACGAGTAGAGCTGAACGATGCCGGCGACTGTGTCGTCCGAGGCCAGTCGCATCGCCCGATCGGGGTCATCGGCGCCTGGCGCACCCCATGGTGCAGGCATCTGCACGCCGAGCAGCCGGCCCTGGAACCAGCGATCCTCGGCCCATGCCAGATGCTTGACGATGCCCGCGATCGTCAGATCCGTCGCTGGCAGCAGGCGGGTCGAGGCCGCCTCCCACTCGAGGTCGATGAGTGCGGCCGCCGCAATCGCTCGGTACTGATCGAGGCGCTGCACGAGCGCCGTGCGCTCGTCGCCGGGCTGGAGATCAGGATGCGGCAGAGCAGCGCCCGTCACCAGCTCATCCTGGCAGGATGCCGGGCGCCGCCGACGGGCTCGTGACATACCTGCCCCCCGACCGCCGGCTCCATGGCGCGCGATCCGTGCCTGCGTTCTGACGGGGGGCGATGTCGCACTGCCGACGGCAGGCGTCGTGGATGCGACACCTGGATGAGGGCCGCGTACTTCGCGGCCCTTGCGCTCCCTTCACGCCCGCGTCCAGTGGGAGCTGCTGGAGGAGCACCGGTTGAGCAACGGTGTCGTGCACCTCCGAAGGTCGACCTGTTCCGGGTCTTACCAGCCTTCGGTCCCCTCCCAATCCCAGCTGGGCAAGGGAAGGTTGCTCGGCACTTCGTCGGATGTGACCCATCGGTGATTGAGCATCGCCGTCGCCCAGGTGAACCAGGCGATGAGCTGGAACCGCAGCCGCGGGTCGGCCGGGATGCCGGCGTCATCGAGGGCGAGCACAAACGTAGCGACCGCACGACCGTCCATCTGTTCGTGCGGCCCGTTGCCGGTGTGGACCCGTACGACGTGTGAGTAATCGCCGAGCGACTCGGTGTATGTGGCTGGCCCGCCGAGTTGCTCGGACCAGTACGCCGCAAGCCGCTCGGTGTGCTGCGGGTGAATCTCGCCCTCGAAGGGATGAGCCAGGATCGGGTCGGCCAGGCAACGACCGTGCCACGCCTCTGCGAGTGCCAGCAGTGCGTCGGCTCCACCCATCGCCTCGTAGATCGTTGGCTCCACGAGCGACGATCGTAGGCGGTGAACAGGCTGCGTCTCTCGGTCCGGTGCGGATGGGGGAATGATGGATGAGTCGGGTCCCAGGATCCGCGTCAGTTGACGCCGGCCCGACGACTGGTGGAACCGTGCGATCGGGCGTTTCTGTCACCCAGTCTGCGTGACCGCCGATACCGCGGCAGGGGCAGGTTCGGCTTGTCCAGGACCAGAACCGGCCCGGACTGGACCTGCTACCGGTCGGCCGAGGGGACGAGGACCCAGAGGGCGACGTAGACCAGCTCTCCCGCGCCGACCAGGCCGAAGATCACAAAGCCGACCCGCACGACGGTCCGGCTGATACCGAAGCGGTCGGCGATTGCGGCGCACACCCCGGCGATCACGCGGCCCTGTCCCGGCCCGGGACGCTGCAATGGGGTGGCCATCTGGTCTCCGTCTCCTGCTCGCCCTTCAGTCTGAGCCAGATCGCCACCGCAAGGAAATCGAGGAGGCTCGACATGAAACGTCCGTGTGCCAACGTGGGGCGATGGAGCCCGCGGTCGAGTTCCGAAGGTTGGGCCGGACCGAGCTGTCGCGCGTCGTCGAGATCGACCGCAGGGAACACATCGACGTGCTCTACGACCAGCAGGGCAGCGAACTCGTCGCGCGGCACGGCCACTGGAGCGCGTCGGCCTGGGACCCGGACGGTCACGGCGAACACTCCGTCGAGGCCAAGGTGAACACGCTCGAGCGCTACGTCGACGCCGGCGGGATCGCGCTCGGTGCGTTCGCCAGCGGACGGCTGGTTGGCATCGGTGTCGTCGTGCCACACCTGCGTCCCAGGATCGCGCAGCTGGCATTCCTGCACGTCAGCGCACCGTTGCGTGCGACGGGTATCGGCAGTCGTCTGTCCGAGCAGCTCGAGCAGATCGCCCGCACCGCAGGCGACTCCGACATGGTCGTCTCGGCGACGCCATCGGGGAACACCGTGCGGTTCTACGTCGGTCGCGGCTTCCAGCCCATGGCGGAACCGTTGGCCGAGCTGTTCGAACTCGAGCCCGACGACGTGCACATGTGCAAGGTGCTTTGAGCACCCGTCACGCGCAGCTCCACGTGTCCGGCGTCACCTAATGCTTGTCGTAGTCGACCAGCCCGCTGTCGATCACCGTCGTATTGCCCAGTCTCGGTCGAGGGCCGTCGATGTCGCGACATACTTCGTGACCCCGTTGATGAATGTCGCGAATGGCTCGATCCAGCTGTTCGGCCAGCGTCGCACTGATTGATTCGCACGTGCGCTCGGGCTGTCATCCTCACGGTCAACTCCGGAAGTAGAGTCCGAATGAGATCGCGCAAGAGGGGGAGTCGATCGTGAGCGACTTCGGAGACTCGACACCACCACCGGACCCGTACCAGCCTCAGGACGGTCAGCCGCCTCCGCCGCCACCTCCCCCTCCACCCTACGGACAGACGCCGTACGGGCAGCAGCAGCCTCCTCCCGGACAACCGTACTGGCAGCAGCCTGCCGCCGGTCCGCCTCCCAATTACCTCGTCTGGGCGATCCTGAGCACGCTGTTCTGCTGCCTCCCGCTCGGCGTCGTCTCGATCGTGTTTGCCTCTCAGGTCAACACGAAGTACAACGCGGGCGACGTCGCTGGGGCGCTGGACTCGTCAAACAAGGCCAAGCAGTTCCTGATCTGGTCGGTAATCGCCGGTGCCGTCGTGATCGTCATCTACCTCATCGCGATCGCCGCATCTGGTACCAGCACTGACGCCTGAGCTGGGAGGTCTCACCCAGGCATCCGGACCATGATGTAATGGGGGCGGCCTTCTCCCAGGGCGGTGGTGGCGATGACAGTGTTTCTGAGTTACGCGCACCAGGACACGGCGACTGCCACGTACCTCGGCCGCGATCTCGAACATCTGGAGGGATCGGCCTGGATGGACCAGAGCCTTACCGGTGGGCAGCACTGGTGGGACGAGATCCTCCGCCAAATTCGGGAGTGCCGCCTCTTCGTCCTCGCCGTCAGTCGACACTCGTTGAGCTCAGCTGCCTGCATCGCCGAGTCCTCGTACGCCATCTCGCTGAACCGCCCATTCCTTGCCGTCAGGGTCGGCAAGGTCGATCTGCTCAGCGCACCGGACTCGATCAGGACCACGCAGCTCATCGATTATGTCGTTGACGACGCTGCCAGCATCAAGGAGCTGGCGAGGGCAGTGCTACACGCGCCTTCGCCTGGCCCGTTACCTGAGGTCCTTCCCGTCGAGCCACCCGTGCCGGAGTCGTATCGCGATCGCTTCGCCGTCCTATTCGGTCGCCAGCTGGCGATGGAGGACCAGGTCAGTGCGTTCGCCCGACTGAAGATGGACGTCGAGAACGACCAGAACGCCGACGATGCCCGCGAGCTGCTTCGCGTCCTCCACGATCGGCCCGACGTCGCGTGGCGCGTGCGAGAGGACATAGCGAGATTCCTCGCGGATCGTGCACCTCATCCTCCAGATCAGCGGGACCCCACCCCACCCCCGGCGCCGCCGCGCACTGACCAACGGCCGCTGCCCATCGCCGGCTGGTACGCAGACCCGACCCGGCGATTCGACTTGCGGTATTGGGACGGCAAGCAGTGGACCCCCCATGTGGGACGCGGGGGCCGTGTTTTCAGAGATCCGCAAGGGACGTGAGCGCGACCTGACACCCGGGTTACGTGGTCCGCTGAGCCCACGGGCTGCGTGTCGGGCCCATCCCCGACAGTGCGTGGCCGGGCGGGGAGACTGGGGTCATGGCATTCGGACAGCAGGCAGGGCCGCCGGCGTCGCGGCGCGAGGTGCAGGAGCTGCTCACGCTGCTGCAGGCCGCCGGCCACACCGACTTTCGCGACGCGCGCGGACCCATGCGGTTCACCCAGCGCCAGGCGGCCGGCAAGTTCACGCGCGACGAAGCGGCGGCGTTCATCGCCCAACTCCAGGAGACCGAGTCGTCGGGTGAGCCCGCCGCACCCCGGGCGCCAACCCCCCGGGTGTCGGCCGCCGAGCAGGTGCTGCGCCGCATGCCTGCCGAGCAGTTGGCGGCGGAGCTGCAACGCCGCGGCTGGGTCGTCGTCCAGCCCTGATCCCCGATACCCGTCCGAGGAGAGGGTCTGTCGGTGAGTCGGCGTCTGTCCACCATGTCCCGGGGCCGCAATGTCGGAGGCCCCAATGGGTGATCGCTACGGCTCCGTGGTGGAGGCGGTGCTCGACGCTGAGGACCCGATCATCCGATACAAGGCTCGGCGCTACGTCGAGGGGACGGATCCGGGGAGCGAGGCGATGCAGCGTCTCCGGCAGGAGATCCGTCGATCTCCGGTCGCACAAGGGCTGCTGGCTGACCTGGCGATGAGCGATCCGGGCGAACGCGACGGGATGTCAACGATCTACCTGACGATGCGGTACCTCGCCGAGATCGAGTACCCCACGGGCGACGACAGCCTCGTGCCGTACCGGGACCGGATCGACGCGTGGCTACGTCGGCTCGAGCGTGACTACGACGGACCGCTGTTGATCCGGGGGACGCACCGTGTGCACGGGTCGTTCCATGCAAATGCAATCCACGCCTCGATCGTGCTCGGTATCGCCAACGACGACACCGACGAACTGTGCCACAACCTGTTGCGCTACCAGTGGCCGGGCGGCGGGTGGAACTGCAACAAGCGGCCGAACACGAAGGGGCCGACCATCGTGCACACGGCGTGGGGGCTGAGAGGCCTGGTCACGTACCGGTCTCGTCGGCGCACACCGGCGCTCGACGCCGCGATCGAGGCGGCCGCGGACGTCGTCCTGGCACGGCAGGTGTACCTCAAGCGGAGCAACGGGCAGCCGCTGCGCCCCGTCTACACGAAGCTGTCCTACCCCTACCCGCGGCTCTACGACTTCATGGCCGGACTGCACATCCTCACCCGCAGCGGCCACATCACCGACCCTCGCTGCAACAAGGCGCTCGACCTCCTCGAGTCGAAGTACGTCGCCGATGAAGGCTGGCCGACCGAGCGTCGCCTCTTCAGCCACGCCGAGGGCACAGACGACTTCACCAACGCACCGTGGGAGCGGCCGGCACGCGGGAAGGCCAACCTCTTCATCACAGTCGACGCCTTGGAGATTCTGCGGGCCGCCGGGCGCCTCGGCACCTGATGCACAGCCCAGCCCTCATTCGATTCACCGCTGGATACAGTCCTGCAATGGCACTGTCGGACGAGAAGTACATCCGGGTCACGACGTTCAAGAAGGACGGCACGGAGGTGTCGACGCCGACCTGGGTCGTCGCCCTCGACGACGGAAAGATCGCGTTCTACACCTCGTCGACGTCCGGCAAGGCCAAGCGGCTGAGGAACAACCCGAACGTCGTCGTCCAGCCCAGCAACGGCCGCGGGCGAGCGAAGCCGGGCACGTCCCCGGTCACTGGCACGGCTGTCGTCGTCAGTGGCCCGGAGCGCGACGCCATCTACGAGAAGGTGGTCGCCAAGTACGGCTTGATGACCAAGATCACGCGCTTCCTGGCGAAGGTCGGTGGGTTCGTCAAGCGCAAGGACCAGCCGTACGCCGACCGCGCCGTGGTGGTCACGCTCGCGGAGTGACCGCGGTCGTCAGTCGCTGCTCGCCACATGAGATCGACCGACCCGGGACGCGCTCCCGGACGGTGACGCAGTGCAGCAGACATCCACTCTCTGTGACAGACTTCGACCCGGGCGTCGGTGGCGTCTCACGGACAGGGAGGGGATGGCGGTGAAGAGAACAGCTGTTGCTTTGGCCGCGCTGCTGGTCGGATTGTTCTGGCCGCTGGCTGGGCCGGCCGGCGCGCAGGAACCGGTGTGCGGGCCGCCCGGTGAGGAGCTCCCGGCCACCATCGTGGGATCAGGGAGCATCGTGGGCACCCAGGGCGACGATGTGATCGTCGGCAGCGCCGACACCGACAACATCGTCGGTCTCGGCGGCAACGACTTCATCTGCGGGGAGGGCGGCAACGATCACCTCGTGGGCGGCCCGGGTGACGATGTGCTCGTTGGTGACGGTGTCGACCTTCCGCCATTCGCTCCGTCCAACGGGAACAACGACGACACGTTGGTGGGGGGTCCCGGCAACGATCTTCTGGGCGGTCTCGGCGGCGACGACTCGCTGCAGGGGGGCCCTGGCGACGATGAGATGATCGGGTTCGGTGGGGTCGACCGGATCGGTGGCGGTCCCGGCGACGACACCGCGTTCGGCGGCCCGCTCGATGACCAGATCGACGGCGGCCCCGGAGGCGACACGCTGTGGGGGAACTTCGGCAGCGACGCGATCGCCGGTGGCCCCGATGACGACTTCATCGATGGGGACAACCCGTTCCCCGTGCCGCCGGACCTGCCGTTCCCGCCGGGGACGAACGTCGATGAGTGCCGTGGAGGACCGGGCGCGAACACGGTCCTGAACTGCGAGATCGAACGCTGACGGGTAGCCCAGCGGGCTCCTCGGGGCCGGGTCGACAGCCCTGACGAGACCTGCTGGGTCTCAGACACCGGTGATGCAGTAGACGCAACGGTGGTCACAGAGGGCGTAGGGCGTCACCGACCACATCTCCCGCCCGGCCGCGCGGAGCAGCCGATGAAGCCGTTCGCAGCAGGGGCGTGCAGCATCGCGAACGCCGACCGCTGAGCAGGTGCCGACCTGGAAGCTTGTCGAGCCGCCGTGCGTCAGCAGGTGGGGGCAAGCTCCACCGCGCCGGCCCGCGTGAACTCCAGGCGCACGCTGTCGTTGCGGGGCAGCACCATGGCGACACCGTCGCCCGGGGACCAGTCCTTGGGCAGGAGCACGTACTGGTCGTCGGACTGAAGCACCAGCGCCAACCCGTCGTAGCGGTACCCGTAGGCCGCCGCGGGGTCACGGCAGCTCACGCCCCGGACGCCCCTGGCGCGCATGTTCAGGCTGTGCTCGCTGTAGACGATGGCCTCGGGGTGTGACGGGAGCTCCCGGACGAACTGGGTCGCGCGCGAGCGGCCGACGGCGGCCGAGTAGTCGGCAGCGGCCCAGAACAAGCTCAGCCCCACGAGCAGGAAGATGACCCCGTACTCGACCAGGCCCAGTACCTCCGAGCGGGGCTGGGCTGCCGTCGCCAGCCGGACCGCGGCGGTCAGCGACACGATGCCCGCGGCCAGGCTCACGGGGGCGACAGCCAGCGGGCGGTTGACCGGCGTGACGACCAGGATCCGGGACAACCCGTTGGTGCACAGCAGCACCCCTGCACCGCCGAGAGCCACCGGAAACCAGGGCGGGAGCGCGCGCCCGCCGAGCCGTCCGGCCAGCACGGCGCGCAACCACAGGGCCACGAGACCCAGGACGGCTGCGACGACCAGGGGCACGAACAGGCCGTCCAGGCCCCGCATGAGGTAGTCGCTGGGCGTCAGGCCGAGGACCGTGGAGTTCACGCCGAAGTAGTCGAAGAACCAGTACGCGTGCGACCAGCCGAAGTAGAACAGCAGCGCCGTCGCCAGCGTGGTCGGCGCCACGACCTCCTTGAACAGCTTGGTGACGCGTGACAGGTCCGCGACCGGACCCTCGTCACGGCGTTCCCCCGCTGCCTCCGTCGGCGGTGCCGCTCCCGTCGGTCTCGTCGTCGTCGGTGCCGCCACCGTCGGTCTCCTCGCCCTCGTCCGTGCCCTCGCCCTCGGTCTCCCCGTTGTCCGTGCCCTCGCCCTCGGTCTCCCCGCCCTCGGTGCCCTCGCCCTCGGTGCCCTCGTCCTCGCAGGGCTCTGTCCCGGCGATCACCAGGAGGGTGCCGCCTCGCTCGACCTGCGATCCTTGCGGGGGGTCGGTGGCGACGAACGTGCACTCGGTGAAGCCGTCGTCGGTCATCTCGACGCGGATCTCGATGCACAGCTCACCGCCGCATTGGTCCCTGACGGTCTCCTCGATGTCGGCCAGGACGTCGGCGAGCGGCCGGCCCTGATCCTGCTGGAAGCTGGGGATGTCGATCGGCGCACCGGGCACCCCGCCGCCGCCACCGCCGCCGTTGTCGTCACCGCCACCGTCCCCGCCTCCGCTTTCCCCGCCGCCGTCGTCATCGGTGCCGTCGTCGGCCGCGATGGGCACCGACTGAGCTCCGTCGCCGTCGCCGCAGGCCCCGAGGAGTGCGACGCAGAGCAGCGCCGCGGCGAGAGCCCCGAGGAACCGTAGGGTCGTTCGCATCGTGCCCACCTCCCAGAGCGCCGGCGGACCCGATCGCTCTGTGGGGGAAGTGGCCGCTCGGCGTGCCCTGATACCAGGTCCGGCAGGGCTCGCCGGTCCGCGGTCCGAGGCGCGTCGCCGGCCGCGCCCGCGTAATCTCCGGCCGATGGCTGACGACGTCCTGGGCGAGCCCGGTGGCGTCGTCGACGTCCCGCTCTACGGACTGTCCGCGGTCGTGTACGCCGAGCGTGACGATCGGATCCTGCTGCTGAAGCGGGCGGGGCGCAGCGCACTGACCGGCCAGTGGTTCCTGCCCGGTGGGGCCGTCGAGCGGGGCGAGCTGCCCGAGGAGGCGGCCCGCCGGGAGCTGGTCGAGGAGACCGGGCTCGACGTCGACGGCGACCTCGAGCTCATCGGGGCATATCCGATCTGGGTGTACGGCGGCGACTGCCTGCAGCTCTCGTACCGGGGCCGCCTCCGCGACGGTGAGGTCGTCGTCAGCGACGAGCACTCCGGAGCCCGGTGGGTCGATCCGGTGGCGATGCGGGCCGGCATGACCGACGAGGCCATCGACGCCCTGGCGGCCGGGAACGAGCGGGTGGCATCGCTCGTGCGGGGCGTCCGCACCGACCTCGACCGCTATCTCCGACGCACCGGCCGGGCCTGACCGCCACGCGCCCCCCGTTTCGTTCCGTCACCGGTGAGGCGATGTCGGGCGCTCGGCGACCAACGCGAGCACCGCCGGCACCGGGTCCGAGCGGGGTTCCTCGACCTGTGCGAGGCGTAGAGGACTCTGCAGAACGTCGTTGATCAGCTCGGCGAGCGTCCGGTGTCTCACGCCGACCCTGCTGCGGATCCCGGTCTCGCTCCACCACGGCGCGCTGCGGTGCCAACCCGACTGGCGGTAGTTGGCATGTACGACACGCCCGCCGTCATCCCTGCCCTCGACACACGGCCCGTTGAAGCACGGGTGCACGCCGTAGAGCAGCAGGCGACCGCCGGCGCGAAGCACTCGCGCTGCTTCACGGAGCACGGCCGGCAGGTCATCGAGATCGCCATGAACCCAGATGCACGCGACGTCGTCGTCCCGTAGAGGCCGGTGCCGCAGCCCAGATCGAGGCACAGGCCTTCGTGGTGCCCGAGCAGTTCCACGAGAGCGTCGTGGCTGAGCTCGGCCGACGGACGCGCCGCGTCGTCGTACCAGTCGGCTACGCCGTCGTAGCGGGCCGGTGCGCCGGACGGCGTCCGGGTCTCGCTCGCCATGGCGCGATTGTGGTCCAGCGACCGGTCGGTCGGCGTGGCGAGCCCGGTCGCGCTGTACGTTCTCCGTGGTGAATCGACGGCGGCCGGACGGCCGGGTTCGCTCGTACACGACCGTGGTCGTGCAGGATCGGAAGCGGCGGGTGCTGGTGCCGTTGGGGTTCGACCCCGACGAGGCGTGGGGCCGGCGGCGGGAGCACCGGGTGCACGGCACCGTGAACGGGATGGGCGTGCGGGCCGTGGTCGAGCCGCTCGACGGCGGCCACGGCATCCTGCTCGGCCCCGCCTGGCGGCGCGGGTGCGGAATCGGGCCGGGCGACGAGGTCGCCGTCGTCCTCGAGCCCGAGGGGCCGCAGCGGGACGATCTGGCGCCGGACATCGTCGCCGCGCTCGACGCCGAGCCCGAGGCGGGCGAGCTCTTCGACTCGCTCGCCCAGTTCTACCGGCGTGCGTACCTGCGCTGGATCGACGCCACCAAGCGCCGGCCCGACGTACGGGCGGAGCGCATCGCCGGGATGGTCGAGCTCCTCAAGGCCGGCCACAAGGAACGGCCCCAGGCCTGAGCGCCGGTCACTCGTTCCGGAGGGCCGGCGGATGGGGGCGCGGGGGCAGGCGGATGCGACACTTGTTCGGTGCGTGTCGTCGTCGCCGTCGGGATCGTCGCCATCATGGCCGGAGTCGTGCTGGCCCTGCTGCCGTTCGACGACCGCGACGTCCGGTGCTCGTCGCCGGTGACCGGGGCGCGGGTGACCGCGGAGCGGGGGGTCGCAGGCGAGGTGCTCGTCGGGTCGTGCGACGAGGCCGGGGCCGGGCGGATGCTCGTGGCCGGCGGGCTCGTCGGGGCGGGGCTGCTCGTCGTGCTCGGCGGGCTGTCGGTCGGCGGCGGGCGCGACCGCCGCGGCCGCCTCCGCACCTCGTCGAGCGTTGGCGCTGCGGCGGGCCGCCGGGAGCGGCGCCCGGACGAGCCCCGACCCCAGGGAAGCAGTGAGCAGCGCGAGGAAGACCGCCTCACCACCTGAGTCGGCGGCCCCCCGGTGCAGCGGCCGCCCGCGGACCGGGTGACGAGAAAGCTCCGCCGACCGGTCGAATCCGGGAGTCGAGCGGCGTCCTCCTGTGTGACGCCGCCGAACCGGCGGCGCGAACATCGTGCCAAGGAGGCACCCATGCCGCAGTTCCTGCTCCTCAACTACCTCCCCGTCGACGGCGGTCCCCCGGCCGACGAGGCGGCCGACCAGCACCAGCGGTGGCAGCGGTTCGCCCAGGACCTCGTCGACGCCGGCCTGCTCATCAGCAACACCGGCCTCAAGGGCCCGGACGCGGCCACGACCGTGCGAATCCGCGACGGCGAGACCCAGATCACCGACGGCCCCTTCGCCGAGACGAAGGAGTACCTGGCCGGCTACTTCCTCATCGAGGCGCCCGACCTCGACGCCGCCCTCAAGTACGCCGGGCAGATGCCGAGCGCCACCTGGGGCTCCGTCGAGGTCCGGCCGTCCTGGGGGTGACCGCCCCGGCCGGCGCCGCCGAGCGGGCCTTCCGGGAGGAGCGCTCGGCGGTCCTCGCCACGCTGATCCGCCAGGTCGGCGACTTCCAGCTGGCCGAGGACGCGGTCCAGGACGCCTTCGCGGCGGCGGTCGCCACCTGGCCCCGCGACGGCGCCCCGGACAGCCCCCGGGCCTGGCTGCTGACCACGGCCCGGCGCCGGGCGATCGACAGACTGCGGCGCGAGCGGTCCACCGCGGACCGGGTCCGCCGACTGGCCGACCTGGCGCGGCTCGACGCCCAGGAGCACCGGCCCGACGCCGACGACAGCTCGGTCACCGACGACCGCCTGCGGCTGATCTTCACGTGCTGCCACCCGGCGCTGGCCCTGCCGGCCCGGGTGGCGCTCACGCTCAAGACGCTGGGCGGGCTCAGCACCGCCGAGATCGCCCGGGCCTACCTGGTCACCGAAACGACCATGGCCCAACGGCTGGTGCGGGCCAAGCGCAAGATCGCCGAGGCCCACATCCCCTACCGGGTGCCCGACGACGCCGCACTCCCCGACCGGCTGGCCGGCGTCCAGTCGGTCATCTACCTCATCTTCAACGAGGGCTACGGCGCCGCCGAGGGCGAGCGGCTGGTACGGGGCGAGCTGTGCAGCGAGGCCATCCGGCTGGGCCGGCTGCTGGCGTCGCTCATGCCCGACGACCCCGAGGTGATGGGGCTCCTCGCCCTGATGCTGCTGCACGACGCCCGCCGGCCGGCCCGGGTCGACGACGCGGGCCGCTACGTCCCGCTCGACCGGCAGGACCGGTCCCGGTGGGACGCCGGTCGGGTACGGGAGGGCCGGCGGGTGCTGGACGCGGCGCTGGACCGCCGCCACCCGGGCCCGTACCAGATCCAGGCCGCCATCGCCGCCGCCCACGCCCGGGCGCCGAGCCCCGAGGCCACCGACTGGGCGCAGATCGCCACGCTGTACGAGGCGCTCGGCCGCGCCGCGCCCTCGCCGGTCGTGCAGGTCAACCGGGCCGTGGCCGTGGGCTTCGCCGCCGGGCCCGGCGCGGGGCTGGCGGTGCTGGCCCCGCTGGTCGAGGACCCGGCCCTGGCCGCGTATGCGCCGCTGCACGCCGCACACGCCGACCTGCTTCGGCAAGCCGGCGACACGGCGGCCGCGGCCGCCGCCTACCGCCGGGCGATCGACACGACGGCCAACGAGGTCGAGCGGGCCGAGCTGGAGCGCCGGCTGGCCGGCCTGACCTCACCGGGAGGTTCGTAGCCTGCCCCGGTGAACCTCACGGAACGGCGCTCTCACCCGTTCAACCGGCGCGAGTCCCCGCGCCACGGAAGGACTGCCATGTTGCACCACGAGATCTCCGCGCCCGTCCTGATCGCCGACCGCCACCGCGACTCGCGGTACCGCCAGTCGCCACACCGGCGGCCCCAGCCGCCGCGCCGGCGGTGGTCACGCGGACGGCGGTGACCCGGCAAGCACACGGGGTGGTCGGACCACACGTCCGGCCACCCCGTGTTCGCGTCCCGGCTCCGGCGGCCGTCGGGGCGATGAATCGACCGCCTGCGCCGCACCGCTAGCCTCGCCCCATGGATCAGCCCGCCGAAGCCTGGCACATCCGTCCCAACGGACCGTTGGTCGGCCAGGTGAACGTCAGCGGCTCCAAGAACGCGGTGACCAAGCACATGGTGGCGGCCATGCTCGGCACCGAGCCGAGCACCGTCACCAACGCCCCTGCGGTCGGCGACGTCGGCATCACTGCGGACATCCTCACGTCGCTCGGCGTCGGGGTGGAGATCGACGGCGACCGCATCACCATCCATCCGGTCGAGGGTCCCGGCGCCAAGGTCCCGCTCGAGTTCACGGGCCTCAACCGCATCCCGATCCTGCTGCTCGGCCCGCTGCTGGCCCGCAACCACGAGGCGTTCGTGCCCCTGGTCGGCGGCGACCGCATCGGCCAGCGGCCCGTCGACTTCCACATCGGCGCGCTGGAGGCGATGGGCGCCGAGATCGAGATCACCGACCAGGGCATAAGCGCCCGGGCGACCCGGCTGCGGGGTGCTCCGATCACGCTCCCCTACCCCAGCGTGGGCGCCACGGAGAGCGTTCTGCTCACGGCCGTGTTGGCCGAGGGTCGCACGGTGCTGCGCAACGCCGCGCTGGAGCCCGAGGTCACCGAGCTGGCCCTGTTCCTCCAGCGGATGGGGGCGCGCATCGGGTTCAAGCCCGACCGCCGCATCGTCATCGAGGGCGTCGACCGGCTCCGGGGCGCCCGCACCCGCCTGCAGGGCGACCGGCTGGAGGCGTTCTCGTACCTGGTCGCCGGTCTGATGACCGGTGGCCAGGTGCGGGTCGGCGGCTGCGTCCAGGACCGCCTGGTCACCGCCATCGACACGCTGCAGAAGATGGGCGCCAGCTTCTCGATCACCGACCACTACATCTCGGCCGCCGCGGAGGACGGCCTGCGGCCCGCGGCGGTGCAGACCGACACGCATCCCGGGTTCATGACCGACTGGCAGCCGCCCCTGATCGTGCTGATGACCCAGGCCGAGGGCATGTCGGTCATCCACGAGACGGTGTACGAGGACCGGCTCGGCTACGTCGAGTCGCTGACCGTGATGGGCGCCGAGGTCGAGCTGTTCGACACCTGCCTCGGCGGGCCCGCCTGCCGCTTCCACGACACCAATGCCCTGCACTCGGCCGTCGTGCGGGGGGTGTCCAAGCTGCGGGGCGCCGAGGTGACGGTCCCCGACGTCCGGGCCGGCTTCTCGTCGGTGATCGCCGCGGCCGTGGCGGACGGGCCGTCGACGCTGCACGGCATCCACCACCTGGAGCGGGGCTACCACCGCCCGTTCGAGACGCTGGAGGCCCTCGGCCTCAAGCTGGAGCGGGTCCCGGCGCCCCACTCGAGCTCCGGCGACGGCGACTGAACCCGCCCGGCTCTCGCCGGGATCAGCCCGCGATCAGGCTGGCGAGCGCCCACACCGCGGCGATCGTGCCCACGACGATCATCACGATGCTGCGGCTCAGCGGGGCGCGGGCGAGCTCGCCCTCCTTGGGGGCGTCCGGCGGGCGGACCAGGGCGAACAGGCTGCCGACGGCCAAGGCCGCGCCCAGCGCCAGCACCAGGTAGGCCAGGAGGTCCTCGCCAAGGAACATGCGGGTCAGCGTAGGGGGTCAGGCTGCCGGGTCACGAGGCCGGGACAGGGCGCGGCGGGCGTCGCGGGCCTCCCGGGCGTGGTGGGCCACGCCCCGGATCACCAGCGCCCCGTCGGTCCGGCCGATCGGGATCAGGTTGACGATGACCGCCAGGGTGTTCAGCACGATGACGAACTCGATCAGCGCCATCGCCACGGTCTCCTCGGCCAGCGTCGCCCGCACCCCGAACAGCGCCAGGACCAGGGCCGCGCTGGCCGCCGGGCCGGCCAGGGCGACGGCGGCCCGCTCCAGCGGCCGGTCGACCCGCCCCGCGTACGCCGTGACCCCGGCGAACCCGCCGATCACCACCCAGTCGACCCGGTAGCCCAGGCTGTGGGCCGCCACGGCGTGGGCGCCCTCGTGGACCGCCATCGAACCGACCAGCGCGCCCACGAACGCGAGCACCGACACCGGTACGCCCTCATCCGGGTACTGGGCGGCGAGCACGGCGGCCAGCGCGGTCCACAGCACCAGGCCGGCGCTGATCCGCACCCGCGCGCCCCACACCGGGAAGGTCCAGCGGGGCGGCGGCGCACGATCCACACGACAAGCCTGCCAGAGGCGGGGCCGGCGGGGACGGGTAGCGTCGCGACCCTATGGCGACCACCATCGGTTGGCGCGAGTGGGTGGCCCTGCCGGAGCTGGGGGTGTCGGCCGTGAAGGCCAAGATCGACACCGGCGCCCGGTCGTCGTCGCTGCACGCCTGGGACGTCACGATCGTCGAGGGCAACGGGCAGGGCCCGCACCGGCCCCGGGTCCGGTTCGTTCTCCACCCCCGCCAGCGGGACCTGACCGACACGGTCGAGGCCGAGGCCGACCTCGTGGCCGTGCGGGCCGTGCGGTCGAGCAACGGCGAGGTCGAGAACCGCCCGGTGATCCGGACGCGGGTCGTGATCGGCGGGCGCCGCTACGCCATCGAGCTGACACTCACCCGGCGTGACGAGATGGGGTTCCGCATGCTGCTCGGGCGGCGGGCACTTCGTCGCCGGTTCGTCATCGATCCGGGCCGCTCGTTCCTGTGTGGAGGCAGTACAGTCGCCCCCTCGTCGCAGGTGGGCCCCGATGCCGCCACCGTCTGATCCCCTGCCACCCCGATGAAGCTGGCCATCCTCTCGCGCAACGGGAACCTCTACTCGACCGCGCGCCTGCGCGAGGCCGCCGAGGCGCGTGGCCACACCGTCCGGGTCATCGATTACCTGCGCTGCTACATGAACATCACGGCCCACCGTCCATCCGTGATGCTCCAGGGCACCGAGCTGACCGACCTCGACGCCGTCATCCCCCGCATCGGGGCCTCGCACACGTTCTACGGCACGGCCGTCGTCCGCCAGTTCGAGATGATGGGCATCTTCACGGCCAACGAGTCCCAGGCCATCAGCCGGGCCCGGGACAAGCTGCGGGCCCTGCAGCTGCTGGCCCGCAACGGCATCGGCCTGCCCGTCACCGGGTTCGCCCACTCGACCAAGGACATCGACGGCCTTCTCGACACCGTGGGCGGGCCACCGGTGGTGGTGAAGCTCACCGAGGGCACCCAGGGCATGGGCATCGTGCTGGCCGAGACCCGCAAGGCCGCCGAGTCGGTCATCTCCGCGTTCCGCCAGCTCGACGCCAACATCCTGGTCCAGGAGTTCATCCGGGAGGCCCGCGGCGCCGACCTCCGGGCCTTCGTCGTCGCCAACCGGGTCGTGGCCGCCATGCGCCGGCAGAGCCCGCCGGGCGAGTTCCGCTCCAACCTGCACCGCGGGGGCACGGCCGAGAAGATCCGGCTCACCCCCGAGGAACGGGCGGTGGCGGTGCGGGCCGCCCGCACGATGGGGCTCGACGTGTGCGGCGTCGACCTCGTGCGGTCCAAGCACGGGCCGCTGGTGCTGGAGGTGAACAGCTCGCCGGGGCTGGAGGGCATCGAGGGAACCTCGGGTGTGGACGTCGCCCGCCGTATCGTCGAGTGGATCGAGAAGAGCCACGCCAACCGCCCCCGGCGGACCCGCACCCGGGCCTGAGCCGCTCCCTGTGCCCCGCGCCCGCCTGCCCCGCAACGAGCCGATCGTCATCGGTGGCACCACGGTCGGGCCGGGGCAGCGCACGCTGGTCGAGGTGCCGGTGTCGCGGCTGCCCACGGCCACGTCGCTGACCCTGCCGATCGTGGTCGTCCACGGGCTGCGGCCCGGCCCGAAGCTGTGGCTGTCGGCCGTCGTCCACGGCGACGAGCTCAACGGCCTGGAGATCATCCGCCGGGTGCTGGAGGCGGTGCGGCCCCGCCGGATGGCGGGCACGGTCGTGGCGGCGCCGATCGTCAACGTGTTCGGCGTGCTGGGCGAGACCCGCTACCTTCCCGACCGCCGCGACCTCAACCGGTCCTTCCCCGGGTCGGCCAACGGGTCGCTGGGGTCGCAGCTGGCCCACCTGTTCATGACCAACGTGGTCGAGGCGTGCGACATGGGCATCGACCTGCACACCGGCAGCGACCACCGCTACAACTTCCCGCAGATCCGGGGCGACATGGAGGATCCGGCTACCCGCGAGCTGGCCGAGGCCTTCGGGGCGCCGGTCAGCATCCACTCGCCGCTGCGGGACGGCTCACTGCGGGAGGCGTGCCGGCGGCGGGGCATCCCGGTGATCGTCTACGAGGGGGGCGAGGCGAACCGGTTCAACGAGGAGGTCATCGCGGCCGGCACCGAGGGCATCATGCGGGTGCTCTCCCACCTGGGCGTGCGGTCCGCCGCCAACGGCAACGGGAACGGCAGGGGCCGCCGGCCGGCCACGACGTTCGTGCGCCACACGCACTGGGTCCGGGCCCGGCGTACCGGCATCCTGCGCACGTCGGTCAACGCCGGCCAGCGGGTGGCACGGGGCGAGACGCTCGGCATCATCGCCGACGCCGTCGGCGGTGCCCGCGCCACGATGAAGGCCCCGATCGCGGGCGTCGTCATCGGCCACACCCGCCACCCCCTCGTCCACCGCGGCGACGCGCTGTTCCACCTGGCCGACCTGGACCCCGCAGCCAAGGGCAAGGCCGCCCGGCTGCCCCGGCGCGACTGAGCCGCCGGCCCTGGGGGGCGCCCGGCCGGCGGTGGGGGGTGCCCCGGGTCGTCCGGAGGGTCGGCGTGGCCGATCGTCTCGGCCATGATCTCGCCCAGGACCCCCGCCACCCCGCCGCGGCCCGGCCTCGACGACCTGGTGGACGCGACCCCGGCGTCGCGGGACCGGGTGGTCGACCTGCTCCGGGCGGCCAGCATCTGCGTCGTCGTCCTGTGGCACTGGACGCTGTCCGTGACCCACTGGCACGACGGCCGGCTCACGATGCCCAACCCCGTCGCCGCCGTGCCGGGCCTGTGGGCCGCGACGTGGCTGCTCCAGGTGATGCCGGTGTTCTTCCTAGTGGGCGGGTACGCCAACCTGGCCGGCTGGGAGGCCGCCACCCGAAACGGCGGCGGGGCGGGTCGCTTCGTCGCGGGCCGGATCCGACGGCTGGCTGCACCGCTGGTGCCGTGGCTGGGGTGCTGGCTGGTGTTCGACCTGGCCGTACGGGCCGCGGGCGGCCGCAGCGTGCTCGCCTGGGGGACGGTCGTGTTCGTGCCGCTGTGGTTCCTGGCGGTATACGCCGGTGTCATCGCCGCGGCGCCCCTGACCGCCCGCCTGCACGCCGCCCACCGGGGCCGGGTGCTGGTGGTGCTGGCCGCCGGGATCGGCCTGGCCGAGGCGCTCCGGCTGGGCGCCGGCGTGGGCGGCCCGGTCCCCGGCCTGGTCGGGTCCGCGCTGGTGTGGCTGTGGTGCCACCAATTGGGCTACTTCTGGCGCGACGGGTCCCTGGCGGCGCGCGGGCCGGCCCGGGCCGCGACCCTGGCGGCCGCCGGCCTGGGCGGGCTGGTGGCGCTGACGTCCTGGGGACCCTGGTCCCGGTCGATGGTGGCCACCCGGGGCGACGAGGTGAGCAACATGTTCCCCACGTCGGCGTGTGTCGCCGCGCTCGCCGCCTTCCAGCTGGGGTTGATCCTGCTGGCTCGGCCGGTGCTGGCCCGGTGGCTGGCCCGGCGGGGCCCGTGGCGGGCGGTCGTGGCCGCCAACGGCCTGGCGCTGCCGGTGTTCTGCTGGCACATGACGGCCCTGGTCGTCGTGATCGGGTTGTACGAGCGGGCCGGCTTCACGCTGGCCGACCGGCCGACCGCCGCCTGGTGGGCCACGCGGCCCGTGTGGGTCGTCGGGCCAACGCTCGCGCTGGTGGCGCTCCTCGCCGTCGTGTCGCCGGCCCGCCGCGGCCGCTCCCGGGTCGGCCACTAACGTGCGCTCGATGTCCAGCACCTCCCGCCTCGCGCTCCTGATCGGCGTGGTGGTCCTCGGTGCCGCCGTCTACGGCATCTTCGTGCTGATGCGGGAGGACACGTCCGACGCCGCCCCCGACGCCCGCGCCTACCTGGCCGACTGGTCGGACGGCGACTGGGATGCCATGGAGGCCCGGGTGGTCGATCCGCCGGCCAGCTTCGCGGACGACCACCAGGCCGTGGTCGACGATCTCGAGGTCGCCGAGGCGACCTACGAGCTCGACTCGGTCGACACGGGCGGCGACACGGCGGTGGCTCGCTACCACGCCGCCCTCGAGCTCACCGGCCTCGGTCGCTGGGACTACGACGGCACGCTCACCCTGGGGCGCACCGACGGCGAGTGGCTGGTCGACTGGTCGCCCTCGACGATCCACCCGGAGTTGGGGCCGGGCGAGCACCTCGAGCGCACCCGGCAGTGGCCGGAACGGGCGCCGATCCTCGACGCCAACGACCAGCCCATCTCCACCGGCCGGGCGGCCCGCATCATCGGCTTGGAGCCGCGGGCGATCATCGACCTCAACCAGATCAAGGCGGCGTTCCAGTCCCAGCTCGGCATCGACCCGGCCGCCATCGACGCCGCGCTCAACGCCCGGGGCGTCCAGCCCGACCACTTCGTCACCATCACCACCGTCGACAAGTCCCGCTACGACCAGGTGGCCCCGGTGATCTACCCGCTGCCCGGCACGCGCTTCCGGGACACCTTCCTGCGGGGCGGGCCGACGCCCGAGTTCGCCGCCCACGTGCTCGGGTCCTTCGGCGAGGTCACCGCCGAGCGGCTGGAGGAGCTGGGCCTGCCGTACCAGGCCGGCGACCAGGTCGGCCTGACCGGCATCGAGGCTCGGTTCGAGACGCAGCTGGCCGGCACACCGTCGGGCGAGATCCGGACCGTGGCCGCCGCCGACCAGGTCGAGGTCATCGACACGATCGAGGGCCGGGCGCCCGAGCCGGTGCGGACCACGCTCGACCCGGCGGTCCAGGCCGCCGTCGAGGTGGCGCTGGGCGTCACGACGCAGCCGACCGCGGTGGTCGTCGTCGATTCCGCCAGCAACATCAGGGCGGTGGCGTCCCGGCCGATCGGCGAGTTCAACCGTGCCGTCGGCGGTGCCTACCCGCCCGGGTCGACGTTCAAGGTGGTCACCACCGCCGCGCTGCTGGGGCAGGGGGTCACGCCGGACACGACCGTCGACTGCGAACCGACGACCGACGCCGGCGGGCGCCTGTTCCGCAACTTCGAGAACTCGTCGCTGGGGCCGGTGCCGTTCGGGCTGGCGTTCGCCCAGTCGTGCAACACCGCCTTCATCTCCGCGGCGGCCGGCGTGCCCGACCCGGACCTGGTCGCCGCGGCCGAGAGCTTCGGGTTCAACGCCGGCTACACGATCGGCCTGTCGACCGAGGGCGGCAGCTTCCCGGCGCCCGAGTCCGTGACCGAGCACGCCGCCGCCGTCATCGGCCAGGGACGGGTCACGGCCAGCCCGCTGCACATGGCCACCGTGGCCGGGACGGTGATCGACGGCACGTGGGACCCGCCGGTGCTGCTGCGGGACGCGCTGCCCGCCGGCGAGGACGCGGCCGCGCCGCCGGCGCCCACCCAGCTGGCAGCGGGCGCCTCCGACACGCTGCGGACGCTGATGCGCCGGGTGGTGACCGAGGGCAGCGGCACGGCCGCTGCGGTGCCGGGCGTCGACATCGCCGGCAAGACCGGCACCGCGGAGTTCGAGGGCGGCGACCCGCCGCCGACCCACGCGTGGTTCATCGGCATCCGGGGCGACCTGGCGGTGTCGGTGCTGGTGGAGGACGGCGGCGTGGGCGGCCAGGTCGCGGCCCCCCTCGCCGGCCGGGTCCTGGCGGGGCTACCCGGCTGAGCTCCGCCATGGCACGCGAGGGACCGTTCTGGGACGTGATGGAGGGGCGGGCGGCTCCCCCGCCGGCCGGGGTGCTGCTCGGCTGGGAGCTGGTGGCCGTCGACCCGGAGGCGGGCACGATCGAGGTGGCGTACACCGCCACCGAGGAGTTCCTCAACCCGTTCGGGGCGGTCCAGGGCGGGCTGCTGGCCGCCATGCTGGACGACACCCTGGGGCCGGCGCTGGTGGCCACGCTGGGACCCGGCGAGTCGGCGCCGACGACCGACCTGCACGTCCAGTTCCTGCGCCCCGCGCGCCCGGGCCGGCTGGTCGGCCGGGGCCGCATCGTCCGCAAGGGCCGGGACGTCGGCTTCATGTCGGGCGAACTGGTCGACGAGGCCGGCGAGGTGGTGGCCGTCGCCACCGCCACCGCCCAGATCCGGCGCCCCCGCCCGCCCGGCTAGTCGACCTTCGCCATGTTGGCGAAGCGGGTGAACTGCTCGAGGAAGGCCAGCCGGCACACGCCGGTGGGCCCGTTGCGATGCTTGGACACCAGGATCTCAGCCTGGCCCCGGTCGGGCGAGTCCTGGTGGTACACGTCGTCGCGGTAGATGAACATCACGACGTCGGCGTCCTGCTCGATGCTGTTCTCGACCGTGATGCCGTTGGCGACGAAGTTGTGGGTCGACTCGACCGTGGCGTCGTAGACGACCTGGCGGCCCCGGGGCTCGATCGACACGACCCGGTCCCAGGCCACGTCGGAGTGGGCCAGTGCCCGCACCACGTCGTCGTCCACCACCTCGGCCACCTGGGCCAGCAGCGCCCGGTCGGTGTCGCCGGCGTACAGCCCCTCGCCCACGGCCGCGGTCAGGCGGGCGGGCGGGATGCCCCGCGCCGCGGCCCGGGCCCGCACCCGGCGCCACACCGCCGCGGGGACGTCGTCGCCCCCGTCGCGGTCGAGGACGGCGAGCCGGTAGCCGTCGCCGCTGGCGTGGACGGTCGACGCGACGCCCAGCCGCAGGAGCAGGAGGCGCACGCCGTCGAGGAGCCGGCGTCCGGCCGCGTCGAGGTGGCCGGCGACCGGGCTGCCCCACAGCCGCTCCAGGAACAGGGCCACCTGGTCGTCCTCCAGGGAGAACACCAGGTCGGGGACGAACGGGTCGCGCCCGCCGGGCAGGAGGTCGGCCAGCAGCCGGACCTGGGCGTTCGGCAGGACCCCGGCCTCCTTGGGGGCGGGCAGCGCTCGGGGAACCGCCACTCGGGACCCGACCGCCAGCTCGTCGAGGCGCAGCCAGCCGCCGACGGTGAGGAAGGGGTGGTTGGCGCTCGCGCACACCTGGCGGCCCGAGGCCAGGCGGAGCTCGTACGTCTCCTTGACCCCGGTGGCGAAGGCCCGGGTCATCGTGGCCGGCACCATGCGCAGGTCGGTGTCGAGTGACCACACCGTGATGTCGCGCTCGCCGCTGGCGGCCAGGTCGCCGATGCGGACCTCGGCGCCCGTGTCGGCCCGCAGCACGCGGGCGTCGGCGGTGAGGCAGCCGGACTCCCGCAGGTCGGCGAGCATCGGGCGCTTGTCGGCCCGCAGCTCGAGCTGGCGGGACAGCTGGGACAGCGCCACGACGGGGCACTCGAGCTCGCGGGCCAGGATCTTGAGGCCGCGGCTGATCTCGGACACCTCGACCTGGCGGTTCTCGGCGCTGGAGCGGCCGCTCATCAGCTGGAGGTAGTCGACCACCACCATGCCGAGGTCGCCGACCTGGCTCTTCAGCCGGCGGGCCTTGGCCCGGATCTCCATGACCGTGAGGTTCGGGTTGTCGTCGATCCAGATGGGCGCCGCGGCCAGGCGGCCGATGGCCTGGCTGATGCGGCTCCAGTCGTCCTCGCTGAGGCGGCCCGTGCGGACCCGGGACGAGTCGATGCGGGCCTCGCCGCACAGCAGGCGCTGGGACAGCTCGAGACTGCCCATCTCCAGGCTGAACAGCAGCACCGGCCGGTTGGCGTGGAGGGCGGCGTGGGCGCCCATGCCGAGGGCGAACGACGTGTTGTGGACGAACACGTCCGCGGCCACGAAGTTGTGCGTGCCGGGGACCGTGAGGTCGTAGACCTGCGCGTCGCCCTCGTCGTCGATGGCGACGATCTCGTCCCACAGGACGGCGCTCGTCTCGCCGCGGGCGTCGCCTCCCGCGCCCGTGGGCGGCCGTGTGGCGGCGCGGGACGCGGCGACCGCCACCTCCGGGCTCTCGACCACCGAGCGGGCGTGGGCGACGACCGCTCCCAGCTCGCCCTCGTGGCCGAGGGTGCCGATGCGGGTGGCCAGGGCGACGAGGTGCTCGGGCTGGTCGACCACCAGGTCGTGGGCCAGCCAGGTGGACTGATCGACCGCCACGACCGACGGGCTGACGGTGGACACGATGCCGAACCGCAGCAGCAGGTGCTGGAGGTCGTGGATCAGGCCGAGGCTGCGGCTGCCCACCACGAGTCGGCCGGGCTCGCCGTGCTGCGGGCGCCACACCGCCGCCCGGGCGCCGAGCGCCCGGTTGAGGAACCGAGCCAGCAGGTCGCGGGGCAGCCGGAAGACCGCGGCCGGCACCCGCCGGGCCTCCGGTGCGGCGGCCACGCCGTGGCGGCGGGCCAGCTCGGCCAGGGCGGGCGCAGCGGCGATGTCCCAGGTGCGGCCGCCGACCGGAAGGCTGCGGTCGGTGACGTGCACGCCGAAGCGGGCGCCGCGGTACTCGATGTCGGCCGCCACCTCGCGGTTCTCGGTCCAGAGCTTGGGGCAGCCCTCGTCCTCGCCCGGGGCCATGACCAGGTGGGCGAGCATGACGACCTCGTCGGACGGCAGCGCGGTCGACCCGAACACCGGGATCTCGGCCGGCACGCCCACGACCTGCCCGGGGCCGAGGTCGGCCAGGGGCCGCCAGCCGGTCGGCGTCAGGAACGGGTGGCTCGCGGTGGTGCGCACCTCGCGGCCGGTGCGGGTGCGGAGGCGGTACACCCGCTTGACCCCGTCGTCGACGAAGGCACGGGGGCGAGTGGTCACGATCCGCTGGCCGTCGAGTGTGAGGACCTCGACCTCTGCGCCGGCGTGGCCGGCCCGGTGTACGTCGGCTGCGGTGCGCAGCGCGCCGGTGGCCGGGTCGACGATGAGCGTGTCGGCGGCCACGCACTTGCCCATCGACGGCCGGGCGCCGACGACCACGAGCGTGCTCGGCTGCAGGCCGGACAGGAGGTCGTCGAGGTCGACGTAGCCGGTGGGAACGCCCGTGATGGCGTCGCCCCTCCCGTAGAGGTGCTCGAGCCGATCGAGGTTGAGGCCGAGGAGATCCTCGATCTTGGAGGTGGAGTCGGTCACCCGGCGCTGGTTGACGTCGTAGACCATCGACTCGGCCCGGTCGAGCGCCTTGGCGATGTCCTCCGGCATGCCGTAGCCGATCTCGGCGATCTCGCCGGCCACGCCGATGAGCCGGCGCAGCAGGGCGTGCTCCTCGACGATGCGGGCGTAGCCGGCGGCGTTGGTGGTCGCCGGGGTCGACGCCATGATGTCGACCAGCACCTGGTGCCCGCCGACGGTGGTGAGCAGGCCGTTGCGCCGCAGCTCGTCGGCCACCGTGACCGGGTCGACCGGCTGGCCGGCTGCGTAGAGGGCGTGGATGGCGTCGAAGATGTGGGCGTGGGCGGGCTTGTAGAAGTCGTCCGCTCGGAGCAGGCCGGCGGCGGTGGCGATGGCCTCGGCCTCCAGCATCATGGCGCCCAGCAGCGACTCCTCCGCGTGGAGGTCGTGGGGGGGCACGCGCCCACCGCTGCGAGCGGGGCGACGGGATCCGGGGGAGGCGGCGACGTCGGCCATGGCGGGCTTCACCCTCGCAGCCCGATCCTGTGGGGAGTAAGGGGAACAACCCTCGGGAAACGCTGTGGACGACGCCGACAACCCTGGGGAAACCAGCCGCACGCCAACACTATGGGTGAGACCGCCCCGGCGATTGCGGCAGACCGCGGTCGAATCAGCGCGACGTCCTGTGGACGGTCTGTGGATACGGGGGACGTCGCGAGCCAGCGGTGAGCGCTCCGGCGTCTCTCATGGTGTGAAGCCTCCACGAGAGACGCCGGCGCAACGGGTCACCCGGCGACGACGTCGAGGGTGACGGGGAACTCCACGTCGGCGTGCAGCTTCACCGGCACCGTGTGGGTGCCGAGGGTCTTGATCGGCTCGGCCAGCGCGATCTTCCGCCGGTCGATCTGCACGTTCGTCTGGGCCTCGACGGCCGCGGCGATGTCGGCGGCCGTGACCGAGCCGAACAGCCGGCCCTCGGTGCCGGCCTTGGCCTCGACCGTGATGACCTTGGGCACCAGCGTGGTGGCCAGGGCCTCGGCCGCGGCGCGGTCCTGCGCGTCGCGCTGGTCGCGGGCCCGCCGCATGCTGGCGGCCTGGGCCTCGGCCCCCGACGACGCCTTCATGGCCAGGCCCTTCGGCACGAGGTAGTTACGGGCGTAGCCGTCGGAGACGTCGAGGATGTCGCCGCGCTTGCCCAGGTCGGACACGTCGGTGCGGAGGATGACCTTCATCACTCCGCGCCGCCGTCCAGCTGGGCGCCCTCGGGCACGGTCACCTCGGGCTCGGCCCCGTCGTCGCGGCGCTCGTCGCGGGGACCCCGGTCCTCGCGACCGCGGCCACCACGATCGCCCCGGTCACCACGATCACCCCGGTCGCCCCGGTCACCCCGGTCACCCCGGTCGCCGCGGCCGCCGCGCTGCTGGGTGATGCGGGTGACGTAGGGAAGGAGCGCCATCTCGCGGGCGTTCTTGATCGCCTTGGCGACGTCGGCCTGCTGCTGGGCGTTGTTGCCGGTGACCCGGCGGGCCCGCACCTTGGAGCGGTCGGACATGAACCGGCGCAACAGGTTCACGTCCTTCCAGTCGACGTACTCGACACCCTCGGTGATGAGCAGGCTGGTCTTCTTCTTCGCCCTGCGGGCGTTGTCCTTGTTCTTGGACCGTGACTTGGCGGGCATCAGAAGGGCTCCTCGGAGGGATCGAAGGCGGGGGCCGGCTCGTTGCCGACGGAGCGCTTGCCGCCGCCACCGCCGCCGCCACTACTCCAGCCGTCGCCGCCGTCGCGGCGGTCGCTGCGGCTGACCTCGGCGGTGGCCCAGCGCAGGCTGGGGCCCACCTCGTCGGCCACGATCTCGACGACGGAGCGGCGCTCGCCGTCGTTGGTCTCCCACGAGCGCTGCTCGAGGCGGCCGCTGACGACGACGCGGGCGCCCTTCTCCAACGACTCGGACACGTTCTGGGCGAGGTCACGCCAGCACGTGACGTTGAAGAAGGACGTGCTCTCCTCCCACTGCTGGCTGTCCCGGTTCTGCCAGCGACGGTTGACGGCCACCCCGAAGGTGGTCACGGGCGCACCGGCCGGTGTGAAACGAAGCTCTGGGTCGCGGGTCAGGTTGCCCACGATGGTGACGTTGGACGACATGGCGAAGCCTCCTAGTTGGCGGCCTGCTCGACCAGGCCGCGGCGGGCGGCCTCGTGGTCGGGCAGGCGCACGACCTTGTGGCGGACTGTCTCGTCCGCGAGTCGCAGCGCTCGCTCGAGCTGGTCGAGGTCGCTGCCGCCCACAAACTCCCAGACCACGTAGTAGCCCTCGTGCTTGTGGTTGATCTCGTAGGCGAAGCGGCGGCGGCCCCAGCGATCCTCGCTGCGCACCGTCGCGCCCCGCTGGCCGACCAGGTCGGCGATCCGCTTGACGGTGGCGTCGATCACCTCGTCGTCGAGCTCGGCGTCGATGATGACCATCAGTTCGTAGGCTCGCATCGCGAGCGCTCACCTCCCTTCGGACCCGGCGTACCGGGGCCCCGCGCTTGCGGAGCAGGGCGAATATGGACTTGGAGACTGTAGCGGGCGCTGCCACCGATCAGCACATGCGAGATTCTGCCAAGGGGGTGTGACAGTTTCGGCAGACGGCGGCCGCTCACTCAGCCGTCGCAGGCGCCGCCGATCCTGAGCTTGCTGCCCGGGACCGCGCCGATGGTCTCGAGATCGCCCTGGGGGACCTCCAGCGCGAAGCGGTACGGGCCCGTCGGGTCGTAGGTGGGGCAGTCGTCGGAGTCGCCGCACGGTTCCATGTCGGCGTCCGAGACGAAGTCGCCATCCGCGTCGAACCAGGCGATCGACAGGGGCGTCGGGGTGTTGCGCATCCAGAAGCCGCCGGACGCGTCGGCCGTCCACATGAACAGCATCCCCGTGTAGCCACCCAGGTCCGTGACCTCCATGAGGCCCCGTCCCCGCTGGGCCGAGCTCGCGGCCACCATGACGCAGCACGATTCCACGTTGCCGTCGGGGTCCTCGATCGAGATCGCCGTCTCGCCGACGTCGGGGACCGGCGCCTCGTCGCCGGGGTCCGGCGGGGCGTCGCCCTCGGCGCCCGCCACGGCCGGGGCGTCGCCCGACCACTCCCGCAGGTCGTCGAGCGACATCGGGCCCGAGGGCCCCTCGGGCTCGGTATCGGAAGCGCCCGGGTCAGCCGACGTCGTCGACGCCGCCCCCTCGTCGTCGTCGCCGCAGGCGGCGGCGCCGGCGAACAGCGTCACGGCGAGCGCCGCCGCGGCGACCCGGCGCAGGCGGGATGGACGGGACGCTGGGCGGTGGGACGTCACCGTCGCATCCTGCCACCCCGGTCCGGCTGCGGGCGGATCAACCGACGCGCGCGTCAGTTGGCTTCGGGCGAGCCGTAGAGGCTGAGGGACTCGGCCACCTCGGCCGACAGGTGATAGGTCTCCGAGTCGTCGGGGAACCGGCGGCTGCGCACGTCGTCGGCGAACGCGGCGAGCGCCTCGACCGCAGCGGTGCCCAGGTCGCCGTAGCGGCGCACGAACTTCGGCGCCATGCGGTCCTCGATCCCCAGCAGGTCGTGGTACACGAGCACCTGGCCGTCGCAGTCCCGCCCGGCGCCGATGCCGACGGTGGGCACGTCGACCGCGTCGGTCACCAGCCGGGCGACCTGGTCCGGCACGCCCTCCAGGACGATGGCGAAGCAGCCGGCGGCGGCCAGCGCCTTGGCGTCGTCCCGCAGCGCCAGCGCGGCGTCGTGCTGGCGACCCTGCACCTTGAACCCGCCCAGCGCGTGCAGCGACTGGGGCGTCAGACCGAGGTGCCCCATGACGGGGATCTCGGCGTCGACGATGGCCTCGATCACGCCCAGGCGCTTGCGGCCGCCCTCCAGCTTGACGGCCTGGGCCCCGGCCCGGACCAGCGTGGCGGCGTTGCGGACGGCGTCGTCAGTGGACGTGTGGTAGCTCATCCACGGCAGGTCGCCGATCACGAGCGGGCGTGGGCCCTCGGCGGACGAGGCGGTCAGGCCCCGCTTCACCGCGGCGGTGTGGTGGGCGATGTCGTCGATCGACACGGCCAGCGTGTCGTCGTAGCCCAGCACGACCATGGCCAACGAGTCGCCGACCAGGATCATGTCGACGCCCGCGGCGTGGGCCTGGCGGCCGCCGGGCGCGTCGTAGGCGGTCACCATGACGAGCGGGTCGCGCCCGTCGCGCACCTTTGACGAGCGGATGGCGGGAACGGTCAGTGTGCGCACCGCACAGAACCTCCTTCTCCGTCCAGCGCCTCTGTGGCTGCCGGCGGTAAGGCCGAAGGTAGCAGGGGTCGCTACGGTCAACGCCATGCCGGCTGCCGACCATTCCCCCGAGCCCGAGATCGACGCGTGCGAGTCGTGCGGTGCGCCGGCCGACGACCTGGCGCCCGTGCACCGCGTGTACGTCACACCCGAGGCGTGGGACACCGAGGAGAAGGTGGAGGTGCTGGACGAGGTCGAGCGGTGGTGCTTTCCCTGCCGATCCAGCTATCCCCACCAGCCCGTCGAGGCCTGAGGAGGGTCAGCCCCCTCCGCCGCCGCCGCCGGGCCCCGGTGGTCGCGTGGTCGGGATCGGCGGCAGCGTGATCGTCGGCCCCGGACCGCCGCCCGTCGTGGTCGTGTTCCCGTTGCCGTTCGTCGTGGTCGTCTGACCGGGCGGGTTCGGGCGCGTGCCGCCGGGACCGCCGGGCTCGGGTTCGACGATCGTGATGTCGGGCTCGCCGTCGCCCGGGTCCTCAGGCTGCTCCTCCTGCGTCCGCAGGTCACGCTCGTTGACCACCTTGCCGAAGGCGATCTGCGCCGACGTCGGCTCGGTGAAGCCGTCCTCCATGCCGTCGGTGGCCTGTTCCATGAACTTCTTCCAGATGGTGGCGGGGAACGAGCCGCCGGTGACGGGCCGCCCGTGCACCAGGCGACCCTTGCTGTTCATCGGCCACAGGGCGTCGTCGAAGTTGGGCGTCTCGGGGTCGTCCCAGCCGCTGCCGTCTCCGGCGTTCGGGTAACCCATCCACACGACCGCCGTGAGCTTGGGCACGAAGCCGGCGAACCAGGCGTTCTGGTTCTCCTGGGAGGTGCCCGTCTTGCCGGCGGTCGGCTTGCCGAGGTTGGCGCTCGGGGCCGTGCCGCCGTCCTTGACCACTGCCTGGAGGGCGTGGGTGACGAGGTCGGACTGGCCCTCGGTGAGCACCGGGGTCTGCTGCGGCTGGAACTCCCACAGCACGGTGTTCTTGCCGTCCTGGTCGACCTGCTCGATGCGGGTGACGATCTGGGGCCGCTTGTACCAGCCCCGGTTGGCGAAGGTCGAGTAGACGCCGGCCATCTCCAGCGGCGTGGCCTCGGCCGAGCCGAGCACCATCGACGGCACGCGGCGATCCTCGGCGATGCCTTCGCTGCCGCCCAGCCCCATCTGAGCCGCCAGGTCGGCCACCGCGTTGGCGCCGCTGGCGGCCTCGGGCACGCCGTCGCCGTCGACGTCGACGCGGTCCGTGCCGAGCTCCAGCATCAGCTGGGCGTAGGCGGTGTTCGACGACTCGCGGGTGGCGGCGACGAGGTCGAGGACGCCGGCGTCGCTCTCGGAGTAGTTGCCCACCTCCCACGGGCTGCCGTCGGGGTTGGGCCACTGCTCGAACTCCATGATGCCCTGGGCGTTGAAGCGGGACTTCAGCGAGTAGCCCTCGCGGATGGCCTCGGCCAGCACGAGCGGCTTGAACGTCGACCCGGGCTGGCGGCGGGCGAGGGCGTAGTTGTTCTCGAAGACCCCGGGAGTGAAGTGGTGGCGGCTGCCGACCATGGCGCGGATGAGGCCCTGGTCGTCGACGGCCACCAGGGCGGCCTCGGGGTCGCTCGGCTCGACCTCGGGCGTGTTGAGGTCGTCCTCGGCGTCGAGCGTGGAGATCACCGCATTCCATGCCGCGCGCTGCATGTCGTAGTTGAGCGAGGTGTAGATGCGCAGGCCGCCGCGGTCGATCTTGTTGTCGGTGAACAGCACCGGGTCGATGCGCTTGACCTCCTCCCGGATGTACTGCGGGAGGTAGTCGGTGCCCATGTAGTCGGCCTGGTCGTGGCCACCGCCCCGCCGGACCTCGGTGATCTGCACGGAGCTGTAGGGCGTGATCCAGGACGCGTCCACGGGGACGGCGTCGAGGTACTCGTACAGGTCGTCGTCGATGTAGCCCTCCTCGTTCATGGCGACGAGGGCGGTGTGGCGGCGGCGGGTGGCCTCCTCCGGGTGGTTCCAGGGATCCGCCGTCGCCGGGGCCCGGATGAGGCCGGCGAGCAGCGCGGCCTCGGATTCGCCGATCGTGCGGATGTCCTTGCTGAAGTAGGCCTCGCTGGCGGCGGCCACGCCGTAGGCGCCGCGCCCGAAGTAGATGGTGTTGAGGTAGCCCTCGAGGATCTCGTCCTTCGACATCTGCTGCTCGAGCTTGATGCTGAGGATGGCCTCCTTGGCCTTGCGGCTGATGGCCCTCTCCGTCGTGAGCTCGAACGCGTTCTTGACGTACTGCTGCGTGATGGTCGAGCCGCCCTGCGACACCGAGCCGCCCTTGACGTTCTGGAAGAAAGCCCGGGCGATGCCGATGGGGTTGAGCCCGTCGTGCTCGTAGAAGTTGCGGTCCTCGGTGGCGATGACGGCGTTCTTGACCGCCGGCGGGATGTCGGCGAGCGACATGTTGAGGCGGTTCTCGCCCTCCTCGTCCTGGACGCGGGCGAGGGCGTTGTCGGGACCGCACTGTCCGGCGGGGACGTCGGCCGCGCACATGTAGGAGGCCTGGAACAGGTCGTCGATCTCGGGCAGCTCGGTGCGGGCGAACACGACGACCACGCCGGTCATGCCGGCGAGCATGGCGAGGGCGATCAGGAACAAAGCCCGGCGCCAGCGCCAGATGATGCTGCGCTTCTTCGGCTTGTCCCGCCGGGGCGGGCGGGCCGGCCGGTCGGGACCGTCGCCGATGCCGGGCCCGAGGTCGTCGGGGCCGAACGGGTCGCCGGGCCCGCCCGGGCCGAACGGCCCCCCGCGGCCGGGGCCACCCGGACCGCGCCCGCCGGGGCCGGGCCCGCGGCCGGGGCCGCCCGGACCGCCCGGACCAGGCTGGCGGGGGACGCCGGGGCCCGCGGGCCCGGGAAAGCCGGGGCCAGCCGGACCGCCGGGGCCGTCAGGCCCGGGGAACGGGGGCAGCGAGGCGCGCTGGCGACCCGCGCCGGCGGTCTGCCGCAGGCGGTCGCCGGCCGGGCGCAGGCGCGCGCCGGCGAGTCGGGTAGATCGGTTCGGTCCAGCCATCCGAGGCCCGAAGACTACCGGTCCGCGCGCCGCGGGCCACGACGCGACGCGCCCACCGCGGGTTTTGCCCAGGTCAGCTCACGTGCCGCCGACGTGGAACACCCGGTTGAGGTGGTTCCACGCGCAGCCGGTGCACACCTCGACGACGTAACACGCGACCTGCACCCGGCCCCGGGCCAGCTGCGCCATCTCCTGCGCATTCGTGACGCACCGCCCGCCCGGGGGGAGCCGCGGCCCGAAGGCGTAGGTCACCAGCGTGACCGGCTCCTCCTCGCAGATCGGGCAGGGCTCCTCGGTGACCGTGCCGGCGCCGTTGGCGGCCCGCGTGAGCTCTGGGTGGGCGTCGCAGACGTCGAGGCGCGACAGGCGACCCTTGCGGTAGTCGCGCACCACCGCCTCGCGGGTCAGGCGGTAGTCGACGACGGCGCCGGTGCCGTTCTTCGCTCCACGGATCGCCTCCAGCCGGAAGCTCATGGCCAGCGAGGGTAGCGGCGCCGTCCGCCAGCTGTCGCCGCGGCGGCGTGCGACGTGCCGTGTGACCGATGCCCGGCCAACGACGGTTGACGACGACGCGAACGCCCGGCACACTGCCGGGGTCGATATATCGATGCGATATGACAATGTCGATATAGTGACCCGAACCTCGGGACACACGTCCCCGACACCCCCCGGACACAAGGGCACGGCCCCGATGCTGGAACTGGCCATCCTCGGCCTCCTCGATGAAAACGACCTGCACGGCTACGAGCTGCGCAAGCGCCTGGGCGACCTGCTCGGGCTGCGCCTCGCGATCTCGTTCGGCTCGCTCTACCCCGCCCTCGGGCGGCTCGAGAAGGCCGGCCTCGTCAAGGCCGTGTCCAACCGCCCCGCCCCCGCGCCCCGCATCCCCATGAGCGGGTCGCTGGCCGGCGAGCTGGCGGCGTTCGGCGCCCAGCGCCGGGCCGCGGGCGTCACCGGCCGGGTGGGACGCGGCGTCCGGGGGAAGAAGGTCTACGGCATCACCGACGCAGGGCGGCAGCGGCTGGTCCAGCTGCTCGCCGATCCCGACGTGTCGGACGACAAGGCGTTCCCGCTCCGGGTCGCCTTCTGCCGGAACCTGCCGCAGGCGGGGCGCATCGCCCTGTTCGAGCGGCGGCGCGCCGAGCTGGCGCAGCGGGCCGCTCAGCAGCCCGCTGACCCCGTCGGGCGGCGGGTCAACACCTACCTGCGCTCCCTCCGGGAGCGCGACCGGGCGGCCCTGGCCGCCGACATCGCCTGGCTCGACCGGCTCATCGCCGACGAGAAGGCGGCGCCGGCCGACGACCCCGCCACCCACTCGACCACCTGAATCTCTCCCACCGCAGGAGGACCCGCATGAGCACGATCCGTCTCGCCATCGCCGGTGTCGGCAACTGCGCCAGCTCGCTGGTGCAGGGCATCGAGTACTACCGCGACGCCGACCCCACCGACGACGTCCCCGGCCTGATGCACGTCGAGCTGGGCGGCTACCACGTGCGCGACATCGAGGTCGTGGCCGCCTTCGACGTCGACGCCGACAAGGTGGGCATCGACCTGGCCAAGGCGATCCACGCCGGGCCGAACAACACGATCCGCTTCGCCGACGTGCCCGACCTGGGCGTCGTCGTCGAGCGGGGCCCGACCCTCGACGGCTTCGGCGAGTTCTACACGCAGGAGTGCGAGGAGTCGCCGGCCGAGCCGGTCGACGTTGCCCAGGCGCTGCGGGACGCCGGCGCCGACGTCCTCGTGTCGTACCTGCCGGTCGGGTCCGAGCAGGCCCAGAAGCACTACGCGCAGGCCTGCCTCGACGCCGGCGTCGCCTTCGTCAACGCCATCCCGGTGTTCATCGCCTCCGACCCCGAGTGGGCGGCCCGCTTCACCGAGGCCGGTGTGCCGATCGTCGGCGATGACATCAAGTCCCAGGTCGGGGCGACGATCGTCCACCGGACGCTGGCCCGCCTGTTCGAGGACCGCGGCACCACGATCGACCACACGTACCAGCTGAACTTCGGCGGGAACATGGACTTCATGAACATGCTGGAGCGCTCCCGGCTGAAGTCCAAGAAGAAGTCGAAGACCCAGTCGGTGACCAGCCAGATCGAGACCGGCATCAGCGACTCGGACGTCCACATCGGCCCGTCGGACCACGTGCCGTGGCTCGAGGACCGCAAGTGGGCGTTCATCCGGCTGGAGGGCCGCAACTTCGGCGACGTGCCGCTCACGGTCGAGCTCAAGCTCGAGGTCCACGACTCGCCCAACTCGGCCGGCGTGATCATCGACGCCGTGCGCAGCGCCAAGCTGGCCCTCGACCGCGGCCTCGGCGGACCGGTCGACCCGGCGTGCCAGTACTTCATGAAGTCGCCGCCCACCCAGGTCCACGACGACGTGGCCCGGGACTCGCTGGAGGCGTTCATCGTCGGCAGCTGACGACCAGGTCATCCGCCGGGCTGTCCGGTCCGAATACATGGTGTGCGGATCGACCTCGACAGATACACACAGCGCGCCGCCCGGCTCGACCTGAACGGCGTCGACTTCGACGCGTTCCGCACGACGCCGCTCGACGGCGACGTGCTCCGGTGCCTGCGGTACATGCACGACGTCGAGCACCACACGGTCTGCTACCTGCGGGACCTGCTGGTCACACCCGCCCACCGGGACCCGCGCATCACCACGTTCCTGACCGTGTGGAGCTACGAGGAGATGTGGCACGGCGACGCCATCGGCCGCGTGCTGGCCGCCCACGGCGAGGACGCCGGAGCGCCCCGGATCGCCGCCCTGCGGGGACGCCTCGGCCTGGGCGACCGGCTGGCCCCGTCGCTGCACGCGCTGGGCGCGTCCGTGGCCGGCAGCGCGTTCGGCGCCCTCCACATGACCTGGGGGGCCGTCAACGAGTGGACGACCCAGGCCGGTTACGCCCGGCTCATGGACCGGGCCCGGCACCCCGTGCTCACCGACCTGCTCAACCGCATCATGCGGCAGGAGGGGAACCACATCGCGTTCTACGCGGCCGAGGCCGGCGACCGCCTGGCCGACCACCCGCGGGCCCGGCGGGTCGTGCGGTGGGCGCTGCGGCGCCTGTGGCGCCCCGTCGGGGCCGGCGTCATGCCGCGCTCGGAGGTGGCGTTCCTCGTCCGGACCCTGTTCGGGGACCCGGCGGGCCACGACATCGCGGCCCGCATCGACCGGCGGATCGACCGGCTCCCGGGTCTGGCCGACCTGCGCCTGGTGGAGGGTGCGATCGACCGCTACGCCGGTGCGGTCGCCGAGATCGGTCCGGGGGGACCTGCGGCGAGAGCGGCGTGACGGCGACCCCGCGTCCGTCCGGGCCCGCGCGGCCCCTGCGCCCCGCCGCCACGGTCTACCGTGGCGCGCCGGTATGGGGTCCGCGATACACGACGGGACGACCGACGCCGAGCTGGGGGCCGGGGTGGCACGCCGCGACCCCGACGCGCTCGCGGAGGCCTACCGCCGCCACGGCGGGACCGTCTGGGCCCTCGCCCGCCGAGTCGTTCGGGACCGCCAGCTCGCCGAAGAGGTGGTGCAGACCGTCTTCACCGACCTGTGGGCCGCGCCGGAGCGCTTCGACCCGGCCCGGGGATCGTTGCGGTCGTGGCTGCTCACGCAGGCTCACGGCCGTAGCGTGGACCTCGTGCGGTCAGAGGAGGCCCGGCGGCGACGCGACGAACGGGACGGGCACCGGGCCGCTGCGCCCGCGCCCGAGTCCGACGTCGAGGCCACTGTGGCGGAGCTCGACCTGGCCGGCCACGTCCGCCGGGCGCTCGACGCCCTGCCGCCCGGCGAGCGCGAGCCGATCGTGCTCGCGTGGTTCGGCGGGCGCACGTACCGCGACGCGGCGGAGCAGCTCGGCGTGCCGGAGGGCACGGTGAAGAGCCGCATCCGCTCCGGGCTCGGGCGGCTCCGGCGCGCCCTGGAGGCGGAGGGGGTGGCGCCGTGAGCGAGCGCAGCGAGCGAACCATGAGCACAGCGCGTTACTCGGCCCGAAGGGCCGATGGGTCGTTGCGCGCATCCCGACGGGCCGATGGGTCATTGCGCGCATCCCGAAGGGTGCGCCAATGACCCCGGTCCACCCCGAGGACGACCTGGCGCTCTACGCCCTCGACGCCCTGGACGGCGAGGAGCGGGCCGCGGTCGAGGCCCACCTGGCGTCGTGCCCTGCGTGCGTGGGGCTGGTCGATGAACACCGGACCACGCTGGCCGCCCTCACCGCCGACGAGGCGCCGCCGGCGGCCGTGTGGCAGCGCATCGCGGCCGACATCGGCGCGGCCGGCGTCCCGACGCCGCTGCCCGTCGTGCCGTCGGCCCCCACGGACGCGGTCCCGCCGGCCGCCGACGAGGATCCCCCGGCGCCGATCCACCTGCGGCCCCGGTCCCGGAGCACCACCCGCTGGGCGCTGATCGGCGCGGTCGCGGCCGCGGCGCTCGTGATCGGCGGCGTGGTCGGCCTGGTCCTGGGCGGCGCGGAGGACGAGTCGGACGACCTGGCGGAACTGGCCGCCGCCGCGCTCGACGACCCGGACGCCAGCGTGGCCACGCTGTCGACCGACGCCGGCCAGCCGGCAGCTCGGGTCGTGGTCGAGGGCACCACCGGGTACGTGCTCGTCGACGACCTGCCCGCGCTGCCCGAGGGGGAGGAGTACCAGCTGTGGAAGCTGGGCGGCGACGTCCCCGTGTCGCTCGGCGTCATCGGCGACGGCAGCAACGGCGTGGCCGCAGTCGGGGTGCCGGCGGGCACGTCCGAGATGGCGCTGTCGACAGAGCCGGCCGGCGGCTCCCCCGCGCCCACGGGCGACATCGTCGCCACCGGGGAGTTCGCCTAGCGCGGCGGCACGGCGACGAGGGCGAGCACGGCCATGTCGTCGGCCGGATCGTCGTCGACGTAGGTGACCGCCTCGGACTCGATCAGCACGGCCAGCTCGCCGGCCGTCAGGTTCTTGCCCTGGTACATGGCCTTGACCACGCCCTCCTCGCCGAAGGCCCGCCGCCCGGACCGCCGGTCGATCAGCCCGTCCGTGTAGCAGACGAGCGCCTCGCCGGGGTCGAGGTGGACAACGCAGTCGGTCAGGACCACGTCGTCGGTCACGCCGAGCAGCGTCCCGGGGACCCCCACGGGATCGACCCGTCCGGTCGCCCGCCGCACGAGGGGCAGCGGGTGCCCACCCGAGCACAGGATGATGTCGACGCCGCGCGGGGTCGGCTGCACCACCCCCACCAGCACCGTGCAGAACCGGGGGCTGACCGGTATCCGTTCGCGGTCGAGCGCGTCGCGCTCCGCGCCGGCCCGCAGCAGCATCTCGTTGAGGTGGCCGAGTACCGCGGCCGGCATGACGCCGTGCATGGCCGCGGACCGGATCGTGTGGCGCACGAGGCCGGTCGTGGCCGCGGCCTCGACGCCGTGGCCGCACACGTCGCCGACCGCGAACATCCACCAGTTGTCGTCGGCCTGGAAGGCGTCGTAGAAGTCGCCACCCACGTCGAGGCCCCGACCGGCGGGCCGGTAGCGGGCACCCAGCTCGATGCCGGGGATGTCGGGCAGGCGGGGCGGCAGCAGGCTGTCCTGCAGGGCCCGGGCCACGCCGGACCGCTCGTGGAACAGCCGGGCGTTGTCGACGATCACCGCGGCCCGCCTGGCCACGGCCTTGGCCAGCTCGATCTCGGCGTCGGAGAAGGAGCGGCCCGGCCGGTTGCCGAACGCCAGCGCCCCCAGCAGCCGGCCCCGGGCGTGGAGCGGGAACACGGCCACGCCGCCCTCCGCCACGCCCGCCAGGTCGGCCCGGTCAGCGGCGTCCTCGAACCAGGGCGTGAGCATGGCCACGCCCCGCTTCCCCCGGATCAGCGGGCGGCCGGCCGTCAGCGCCTCGCCGAGCTCGCCGATGCTCGCCAGGTCCCGCGGGAAGCGCTGGGCCAGCTCGGTGAGCCGGCCGACGGCGGACGGGTCGACGTGGGCGACGCCGACGAGGGGCCGGGGGTTGGCGGCCGACTCGATCATGCGCACGACGCACCAGTCGGCGATGCGGGGCACGGTCAGCCCGGCCAGTTGGGCCAGCGTCGTGTCGATCTGCAGGCTGCTGGACAGCGCGGCGCTCAGCTGGTCGAGGAAGCCGAGGTGGCCCTGGGACCGCTCGGCGGCGGCGGCCAGGCGCGCCCGGTCGAGGGCGACGGCACACTGGCCGGCGACGTCCCGCAAGAAGTCGTAGTCCTCGTCGCTGAGCGTCACTTCGTCGGGGAAGCCGATGCCCATGGCCCCGAACGGCCGGCCCTGGCCGTCGTTCAACGGCACGACGACGAACGCGGGGTCGTAGTTGATGGCCAGCCCGTCGAGTCCCGGATAGCGGTCGCGGCGCTCGGCCTCGGACCGGACGACCACCGGCCGGCCCGTGCGCATGACCTCGGCGGCCGGCAGCGAGGACGACAGGGGGATGCGGCCGAACCGCTCCTCCAGCGTGCCCTCGGGCATCCCGGCCGACCCCGCCACCATGAGCTCGTCGCCCGTGTCGGACAGCACGTGCAGCGTCGCCGTGCGCCCCCCGACCATCGACACGCCGTCGTCGAGCATGGCGGCCACGATGTCGAGCGGGTGGCTCAGGCTGTTGAACCCCTCGACCAGCCGGGCCATGCGGGCGGTCGACCCGAGCGAGCGGGTCGCGTCTACCAGGACGCCCCTGGCGGCCACGCCCGCCGGGTTGCCGTCGCCGGAGCGGATCCGCAGGAGCCCCCACCGGTCGCCGCCGGCCAGGCGGACCGTCTCCTCCCGGACCGTGCTGCCACGCACCACCGAGCGGACCCAGTCGAGCGCCGGCGCCCGGTCTTCGGCGTGGACGGCGTCCAGCCAGCCGTCACCGCACAGCGACGTGGCGACGAGGGCCCCGTCGGAGGACCCGTCGGCGCGGGCGCTGGTGCAGCGGGCGTCGGCGTCCCAGGTCAGCACGAGCGCGAGCGCGCCACCGGGGAGCGACCCGCGTTCGGGGTCGGCGCCGCCCGGTGACCTCGGTCCCGTTCCTGTCTCTGCCATCTGGGAAGTCATGGGTCCCTGAAATTCTTGCACTGTCTTGCCCGCACCGCACCCGCCGATCCATGTGGTTCGCGCTCTTCCACGTCACGCGACCACGCACGGCGCCATCTTGCGGGCTGCGCCACACTGGCGGCATGCCCTGGACCCGCTTCTCCCTCGCTGGCGCCCCCGGCGCCACGCTCGACGCCGATGCCGTGCGCTACGGACCCGGGCTGCCCACGGAGGCCGACCTGCGCCTCCTGGGCCACGTGTCCGGCCGCCGGATCCTGGAGCTGGGATGCGGGGCCGGAGCCGGCGCGGTGGCGCTCGCCAAGGCGGGCGCCCGGGTCATCGCCGTCGACGAGGCGGCCGGCAACCTGGCCGACACCCGCGAGCGGGCGGACCGGGAGGGCGTGAAGGTCGAGACCCATCACGGTCCTCTGGCCGAGCTTGCCTTCGTGCGGGCCGACACGATCGACGCCGCGGTGTCCGCCTACGGGCTGGCCACGGTCGAGGACCGCGACCGGGTGTTCCGCCAGGTCCACCGGGTGCTGCGGACCGACCGGCCGTTCGTGTTCTCGCTGCCCCACCCGGCTTTCGTGATGCTGGATCCGTCCGCCACCGAGCCGGTCCTGCGTCGCACCTGGTGGGACCCGAGCCCGGCGCCGTGGTCCATGGCCGAGGACCGCGGCGAGCCCGACCGGGTCACGTCCCTGACCGGGCTGTTCGCCGCCTTGGGCCGGGCCGGGTTCGCGGTCGACACGCTGCTGGAGCCGCCGTCCGATCAGGCTGCCGCCGGCGGCTCCTGGTCGGACGCCATGCGCTGGGTCCCGCCGACGCTCATCGTCCGGGCCCGCAAGTTGGGGCTGTAGCGAAGCTCCGCCTGGCTCAGGCGTCGAGCACCTCGATGCGGCACCGCGGCCCCCGGGCCGCAGCCAGGCGTCGATCGACCGTGACGAGGGTGGCGTCGAGCACTTCCGCCAGCGCGACGTACATCGCCTCCCAGCCACGCACGTCGTCCCGCAGCTCCGACGCCCGGCCGAGGAGGCTGCGATGACCGAACCGCCCGGCCAGGCGGCGAGGTCCTCGACCGCCTGGACTGCCGCTTTCGTGTCCAGCGAGCCCAGCATGTGGGCTCGGCGGATCACGTTGAACACCTCGAGATCGACACAACATGCGCACACGCATGGGCTATCGCGCCGCCCACCACGCCAGCAGGCGGCGCTCGGCCTCCTCCTGGCCCAGCGGGCCCTCGTCGAGGCGGGCCTCCAGCAGCATCGCCAGCGCCTCGCCGACCTGGCGGCCGGGGCCGATGCCGAGCAGCTCCATGACCCGGTTGCCGTCGATGTCGGGGCGGAGGGCGTCGAGCTCCTCCTTCTCGCGCAGCTCGGCGATGCGGGCCTCGAGCGCGTCCATGCGGGCGGCCAGCAGCCGGGCCTTGCGCTCGTTGCGGGTCGTGCAGTCGCACCGGGTCAGCTGGTTGAGATCGTCCAGCAGCGGGCCGGCGTCGCGGATGTAGCGCCGGACCGCCGCGTCCGTCCACACGTCGTCGCCGTAGCCGTGGAACCGCAGGTGCAGGAACACCAGGCGCTGGACGTCCTCGACCACGTCGGTGGGGAACCGCAGCGCCCGCAGCCGGTCGCGGGCCATGCGCGCCCCCACCACCTCGTGGTGGTGGAAGCTCACGCCGCGGGGCCCGATGGCCCGGGTCTTGGGCTTGCCGACGTCGTGGAGCAGCGCCGCCAGCCGCACGACCAGCCGCGGCGACGTCTTGGCCACCACCGCGATCGTGTGGGCCAGCACGTCCTTGTGGCGGTGGATCGGGTCCTGCTCCAGCCGCATGGCCAGGAGCTCGGGCAGGAACTCGTCGGACAGCCCGGTGTCGGCCAGGAACCACAGGCCGGCACTGGGGTCGTCGACGACCAGCAGCTTGGACAGCTCGTCGCGGATGCGCTCGGCCGACACGATCTCCAGGCGTCCCCGCAGGTCGCACACGGCGGTAACCAGGTCCTCGTCCGGCGTCACGCCGTAGCCGGCGATGAACCGGGCGGCCCGCAGCATGCGCAGCGGATCGTCGGAGAACGAAACCTCGGGGGTCAGCGGCGTGCGCAGCCGGCCGGCGGCGAGGTCCGCGGCGCCGCCGAACGGGTCGATCAGCTCGACGTCGGGCAGGCGCAGCGCCATGGCGTTGATCGTGAAGTCGCGCCGGGACAGGTCCTCGGTGACGTCCGTGGCGAACACGACGTGGGGCTTGCGCGAGTCCTCCCGGTAGGCCTCGGCCCGGTGGGTCGTCACCTCGAACACCGTGTCGCCCTTGCGGGCGCCGATGGTCCCGAACGCCGCCCCCTGCTCCCACACGGCGTCGGCCCAGTTGTCGAGGACGGCCTTGGTCTCGGCCGGGGTGGCGTCGGTGGTCAGGTCGAGGTCGGCCCCCGGGCGGACCCGGCCGAGCAGCAGGTCGCGCACGATCCCGCCGACCAGGTAGGCGGCGTGGCCGGCCGCGTGGAGGCGGTCGGCCAGGGGATTCACCTCGTCGAGGATCGGCTGCAACCGCTCGGGGATCACGTCTGGTCAGGCTAGAGGCCGCGCCCGGTCGGCCCCGGCCGGTATCAGGCGCCGGTGGCCCGCTTGTGGGCCAGCTCCGCGGCGAGGATCGAGTCACGCCCGGGGCCGCCCCCGCTCGGGGCCTCGGGGTGCAGGCGGTCGCCCGCCAGCGCGACCAGCGCGGCGGCGGTCGAGTCCCGCAGGGCCTCGAGGTCGTAGCCGCCCTCCAGGAATGCCAGCACGTGTCCGGGCTCGACCAGCCTGGCGAGGTCGGCCGTCATGTCCGCGTAGTCGCCGGACGTCAGCGCGAGCTCGGTCAAGGGGTCGGACCTGTGTGCGTCGAACCCGGCGGAGACAAGCAGCCAGGTGGCGCCGACCTCGGTTGCCAGCGGGGCGACGACCTCCTCGATCGCAGCCCGGTAGACGTCGCCGGTGGCGCCGGGGGGCACCGGGACGTTCACCGTGCGCCCGCGCCCCTCACCGTCGCCGGTCTCCAGCACCGACCCGGTGCCCGGGTAGAGCGGTGACTGGTGGAAGGACACGTAGGTCACGCGCCTGTCGTAATAGAAGGTGTCCTGGGTGCCGTTGCCGTGGTGGGCGTCGTAGTCGACCACCAGCACCCGCTGGCCGGCCTCGGCCAGCGCCGCGGCCGCCACCGCCACGTTGTTGAACAGGCAGAAGCCCATCGCCCGGGCCGCCAGGGCGTGGTGGCCCGGGGGCCGCACCGCACAGAACGCCGCGGTCGCGTCGCCTGCGGCCAGCGCCTCGATGGCGGTCAGCCCCGCGCCGGCTGCGTGCAGGGCCGCGTCCCACGACGCGGGGCCGGCGGCGGTGTCGGCATCGAGGTGGCCGCCGCCGCTGCGGCAGAACCGTTCGAGCGCCGCGACGTACGTGGGGGTGTGGACCCGCTCGATCTCACGCTCGGTCGCCGCCCTGGCCGGCACCCGCACGAGATCCTCGCCGAGCCCCGACAGCTCCGCCCCGGCCTCCACGGCGATCAGTCGCTGAGGTCGCTCGGGATGCCCGTAGCCGGGGTCGTGATCGACGTAGCCGGGATGCGTGACGAACAGGATGGACATGTGGGATGCACGCTAACCGGCAGTTGTGTCACCCCGGCACGTGACGGGGTGGACGCGTTGCCTACTCTCAGGGGGATGACCCTCGTCACCGCCGAGCGATCCGGTGACGGACGGCGGCGACCGCCCCACGCACGATGAGCCTGTTGCGCACCCCCCTCCGGTCCGGCTCCCGGCTGCGCGCCCGCCCGTGGCAGGGCGACGAGCGCGTGACCCACGTCGCGCCCGCGGGCGACTTCCTCGGGCCGCTCACCGCGGACGACGTGCGGCGGTCGCTGCGCCCGCTGCGCCGGGCCGGCTATCAGGTCGCGCTGACCGCCGCGCTGCCGCGGTCCGACCAGCCCCCGTTCCTCGAGGTCGGCTTCGAGGAGATCGAGCGGTTGCACCTGCTGCTCCACATGTTCGACCGGCTCGATCCCGCACCTCCACCGGACGGGTGCGACATCCGGCGCGGCCGGCGCCGCGACCACGACGAGGTGCTGGCGGTCGACCACGCCGCGTTCGCCCCGTTCTGGCGGCTCGACCAGGTCGGGCTCGACGAGGCGTTGGCGGCCACGGTCAACGTCCACTTCCAGACCGCCCGGGCGGGGTCCCGCATCGTCGGCTATGCGGTGTGCGGCCGGGCCGGGCCCCGCGGCTACGTGCAGCGCCTGGCCGTCGACCCCTCGGCGCAGGGCCGGGGCGTTGGCGCCGCGCTGCTGGCCGACGGGATGCGCTGGCTGCGGCGCTGGGGCGCCCGCGACGCGCTGGTCAACACCCAGGAGGGCAACGACCGGTCGCTGCGGCTGTACCAGCGCGCGGGCTTCGTCCTCCAGCCGGACGGCTTGGCGGTGCTCCGCCTGTTCCTCGAGCGCGACGGATGACCGCCCGCCCGGTCGCCCGCGCGCTCCGCCGGCCGGCGGCGGCTGCCCTCGCCGCCGGGGCGCTGGCGCTCGCCGCCGCGGTGGGGACCGGGCCGTCACCGGCGGGCGCGCAGACCCCACCGCAGGTCGACCTGGTCGGCCAGACCACGTGGGTCCACCCGGGCGAGCGGTTCGACGTGCGCCTCCGGGTGGACGGCGCTCCCGCCGACGGGGCGGTGCGGCTGGTCGTCCACGAGGCGCCCGACACGCGGGAGACGTTCCGGGACACGCTGGAGGGCGACCTCGGCGCCGTGCTGTCGCCGGGGACCCGTCAGCCGCTGGCGTCTCTGACCGCCGGGCCGGGGGGCGCGCTGACCGCCGGGATCGTGGCCGGGCCCGGAGGGGTGAGGCTGCCGAGTCGCGGCACCTATCCCGTCGAGGTGCAGCTCCTCGGCCCGGGCGGCGACGTCCTCGACACCGTCGTCACCTACCTCACGTTCCTCACGCCCACGACCGAGTTCCCGCCCCTGGACGTCGCGATGGTGGTCGACGTGTCGGGCTCGCTCGCCCTGCAGCCCGACGGAACGGTGGTCCTCGACCAGGACGCGCTCGACCGGGCCCGGGAGCGGGCAGACCTGCTGGCCGAGCTCCAAGGCATCCCCCTGACGGTCGCGCCCCGGCCCGAGACGGTGGAGGCGCTGGCCGTCCACAGCGACGAGAGCGCCCGGATCGTGGACGCGCTGCGGGCCGACGCGGCCGTACGCGCCCCGCTGGCCCGGCCCTACGTGGACGTCGACCTCGCCGCGCTCCAGCGGTCGGGCCTCATCACCGAGGCCAACGCCCAGGCCGAAGGCGGGGCGAACGTCATCCGCTTCCGCCTCGCGGCCGAGCCGGTCGGCGGCTTCTGGATGTCGGGCCCGACGCTCGGCGCGGAGGCGGCGCGGCTCGCCGTGCAGCTGGGCATCGGGCGCGCGCTCGTACCGCCCTCGGCCGTCGACCTCGACGCCGACTCGGACGCGGACGAGGACAGCGACCGCGACGCTCCGGCCCAGTCCACCCCCGGGGTCCCGCGCACGCCGGTGCGGCTCGGCGAGGGCGGGCCCCTCGGCATGGTGAGCGACACCCAGCTGGCCGCCCACCTGGTCGGGGACGCGGGGGCGGTCGGGACCGCCCGGTTCGTGGCCGAGCTCACGAGCATGTGGCTGGAGGCGCCGTCGATCCCCCGCGGGGTGGCCGTCGTCCTGCCGCCGGACGCGACCCTGGACCCGGTGGCCACCCCGGCGGCGGTGCAGGCGCTGACGGACGGGCAGGCCGTGCAGCCGGTGACGCTCGACCAGCTGCTGGCCGAGATCCCGCCGGGCGGCGACGGGCCCGAGGCCGTCGACCTGGCGCCGCACGAGGTCACCGACGACCTGCGGTCGGTGGCCGGCACCGTGCCGCCGGCCCGGCGCAGCATCGACGGCCTCGGCGCGCTGATCGACGACCCGGGCCTGGCCTCGTCACTGCACCAGTCGCTGCTGGTCAGCACGGGCACCGACACGCCCGACGCCCTGCGGGTGCCGTACGTCGACCGCGTCAACGCCGCACTGGGGTCGGTGCAGGGAGCGGTGACGCTGCCGGAGGAGTTCCGCATCACGCTGACCTCGCGCAGCAGCTCGATCCCCATCCGGCTCACCAATGCGTCCGACCAGAACCTCGACGTCCGGGTCGACCTGGACAGCGACCAGCTCGAGTTCCCCGACGGGTCGGTGCTGACGCCGAACCTGCCCCCGGGCACGACCACTCTGGACGTGCCGGTGCGGGTCCGGACGTCCGGTGCGTTCACGATGGACGTCCAGGTCACCAGCCCCGACCAGTCGATCGTGCTCGACACGTCCACCTTCGACATCCGCTCGACCGCGATCTCGGGCGTCGGACTGGTGCTGTCGGTCGGCGCCGGGCTGTTCCTCGCCGTGTGGTGGGCCAAGCACTGGCGCAGCGCCCGCCGTTCCCGCCACCTGATGCCCGCCTCGTCGGAACCGCCCGAGCCGCCCGGTCCGCCCTCGCCGCCGGGCGCCGCGCCGCAGGAGAACCCGTACCGCCCCGCCCACATGGCTCACGGAGAACGGGCGCGCGCCAAGCGCTAGGGTCGCCGGCCATGCCGGTTCGCATCGTCACCGACTCGTCCGCCGACCTGCCCAAAGCGGACACCGAACGGCTCGGGATCGAGGTCGTGCCGCTGTCGATCCGGTTCGGCAGCGAGGAGTACACCGACGGCGTCGACCTGTCGGTCGGCGAGTTCTACGACAAGCTGAACTCGGCGGCCGAGCTGCCCGAGACCGCGGCCCCCTCGCCCGGAGCCTTCGACGGCGCGTTCCGGCGCCAGGCCGCGGCCGGCGCCGACCAGGTCGTGTGCATCAACCTGTCGTCCGGCCTGTCCGCCACCATCCAGGCGGCCCAGAGCGCGGCCAAGGCGGTGGCCGACGACCTCGACGTGCGGGTGATCGACTCGCGCAGCATCACCGCCGGCCTCGGCACCCAGGTCACCGTGGCCGCCGAGATGGCGGCCGACGGCGCCGGCGCGGACGACGTCGTGGCCGCGGTCGAGGGCCTGGTCGGGCGCACGCACGTGGTCGGCGCGCTCGACACGCTCGACAACCTCAAGAAGGGCGGACGCATCGGCGGGGCCCAGGCCCTGCTGGGGTCGCTCCTGTCGATCAAGCCGCTGCTCGACATCTCCACCGGCGAGGTCGAGGAGGCCGGCCGGGCCCGGACCCGGCGCAAGGCGCTCGAGTGGCTGCGCGACAAGGTGTTCTCGCTGCCCGCGGTCGAGCACCTGTGCGTCGCCCACGGCATGGCGCCCGACCTCCAGCAGATGCTCGACCTGCTGGCGCCCCGGTACGGATCGGACCAGGTCCGGGTCACCCTGATCGGCCCCACCATCGGCACCCACGGCGGTCCCCGGGTGATGGGGGTGACCTGGGTCGATCCGGCATGACGTGGGACGCTCTGGCGGCGACCTGACCTCGCGTCAGGGGTGCCGCTTGGGTACGGTGGGCGGACCGTGGCAGTGACGCCTCCCTCCTCCGGCCCGTCGCAAGCCGCCGGCGTCTCTGCTGGCGCGCTGCTGGGCGGGCGCTACCGGCTCGACGAGCTGCTGGCGTCGGGCGGCATGGCACAGGTGTGGCTGGGCACCGACGAGGTCCTGCGCCGCGCGATCGCGCTCAAGATCCTGCACCAGCACCTGGCGGCCGACGAGACCTTCGTGACGCGGTTCCGGCACGAGGCCATCGCCGTCGCCAAGCTGTCGCACCCCTCGATCGTCAACGTCTACGACACGTGCAGCGACGACGGCGTCGAGGCGATCGTCATGGAGCTGGTGCGGGGCCAGACCCTGCGCCAGCGGCTCGACGAGGGCCCGGTCGACCCGTGGGTGGCCGCCAACATCGCCGCCCAGGTGGCGGGGGCGCTGGCGGTGGCGCACGCCGCGGGCCTGGTCCACCGGGACATCAAGCCGGCCAACATCCTGCTCTCCCAGGACGGGCGGGTGAAGGTGGGCGACTTCGGCATCGCCAAGGCGGCCGAGTCGGCCGACCTGACCCAGGAGGGCTCGTTCCTCGGCACCGCCAAGTACCTGGCACCCGAGCAGATCGAGGCCAAGCCGATCGACGGCCGTACCGACCTCTACAGCCTGGGCGTGGTCCTCTACGAGATGCTGTGCGGCCGCGTGCCGTTCGAGGCCGACTCGTCGTCGGCCACGGCGCTCGCCCGGCTGCACAACGACCCCCAGCGGCCGCGGCTGGTCAAGGCGGGCGTGCCCCGCGAGCTCGAGGCCATCACCATGCGGCTGCTGGCCCGCGATCCGGCCGCCCGCTACCCCACCGCCACCGACGTGCGGGCCGCGCTGCTGGGCGCGGGCGCCGACGACCGGGCGGCCGCCGTCGACAACACGGTGTCCGAGCCGATGCCGGCGCCGATGCCCCCGCCGCCGCTCGGAGCCGGCCGCAACGTCACCGGTCCGTACCCGCCCGGGGGGACGCCCCCGGGCAACGTGCCGGTCCGGTTCCGGGACAGCGAGCGCCGGTGGATGGTCCCGACGCTGCTGGTCGTGCTGGTGGCGGTGGCGCTGGGCCTGGCCGGCCTGCTCATCAAGGGGTCGAGCAGCACGCTGTTCGGCGACGGCGACGACAACGGGTCCGAGACTCCGCCGGCCGAGCAGCCGGCGCCCGACGAGGTGGCCATCACCACTGTCGTCGACTTCGACCCCGAGGGCGGTGACGGCGAGCACGGCGACGAGACCGGCAACGTCATCGACGGCGACCCGGCGACGGCGTGGACGTCCGAGACCTACAGCAGCCCGGACTGGGGCCGGCTCGACAAGGACGGCGTCGGTCTGATCCTCACGCTCGACGGCGCCACCGACCTCGCGGCGGTCGAGGTCGACTCGTCCAGCATCGGCTGGGAGGGCGAGGTGTACGTGGCCGACTCCCCCGGAGAGTCCCTCGACGAGTGGAACGCCCCGGTCGCCACGTTCGGGGCCGGCGACGGCGAGACGGCCCGGGTCGACCTCGACGCGGCGGGCGCCGCGGTGCTGCTGTGGTTCACCCGAGCGGGCGACAACGGGCAGATGGTGGTCGAAGACGTTCGGCTCGAGCGCTGACCTACTGTTCGCCCCATCGCAGCCGAACCGGACGACCGCAGCCTCGTCGCCGCCGCCCAGGCCGGCGACAGGGGCGCGCTCGACGCCCTGCTGCGGCGCCACTACGACCGCTGGTGGCGACTGGCCCGGCGGCTGGCGGGCAACGAGGCGGACGCGCAGGACGCGCTCCAGGAGGGGCTGATCGCCATCGCCCGGGGCCTCCCCCGCTTCGACGGCCGGTCGGCGTTCACGACCTGGTCCTACCGGGTGATCAGTAACGCCTGCCTCGACGAGCTGCGACGCCGCGCCCGGCGGCCGGTGCCCGGGTCGCCGCTCGACGGCGCGGGCGCCGCGCCGTCGCCGGGCGTCGTCGACGTCACCGACGCCGGCATCGAGGCCGTGGCCGGGCGGCTGGAGACCGACGCCGCGCTGGCCCGCCTGCCGTACGAGTTCCGGGTGGCCGTGGTCCTGCGGGACCTGTGCGACCTCGACTACGCCGAGATCGGGCGGGTCCTCGACATCCCCCCGGGCACCGTCCGTTCCCGCATCGCCCGGGGCCGCGCCCAGCTCGCCGACCTCCTCGGGAACCCGGCGACCTCCCCCGACCGTCCAACCACGAGCCCATGACCGACGCCGACGATCGCCGCAACGACCTCGCCTCCGGCCTCCTGGACGGCACGCTGCCCGACGAGGCGGCGGCCGCGGCGCGGCGCGACCCCACGGTCGTGGCGCGGGTGGCCGAGCTGGCCGCGGCCCGCGACCGGCTGCGGCACGTGCCCCCGCCCGACCCCGTCGCCCGCGATCGTGCGGTGGCGGCGGCGCTGGCGGCCTTCGACCCCGCGGCGGGCCGAGACGGGGCCGCCGACCTCGCCGCCGCCCGGCGGCGCCGAGCCGCGGGCGTGCCACGATGGCTGGGGGCGGCGGCCGCCGCGGTGGCCGTCGTGGCCGCGGTCGCGGGGCTGGCGGTGATGTCCGGTGACAGCCAGGACGAGGACCAGGCCACGAGCTCGGTGTCCGACGAGGCCGGCAGCCAGGAGTCCAGCAGCGAGGCCGGCGACGACTCGGCCGCCGACGCGGGGGGCGAGGACGGGGGCGCAGCCGCCGGGGCCCCGGAGGCGACGCTGGCGGCCGGGGGCTACCTCGGCGCGTTCACGGATGCCGGGGCCCTCGTGGACAGCGTCGCGACCGGCCTGCGCTCGGGCGACTTCTCGGCCGACCGGGACGCCCCGCGCGCGGAGGAGAGCGTCGGCGCGTCCCCGGGGGCTGGCTGCCCGGCGGCGTCCCTTCCGCCCGCGGCGCAGCGGGACGGCGCCCGCCTCGTCGGTACCGCTGACGTCACGGGCGTCGCCGTGCAGGTGTGGCTCGTGCCCGACCCCGGCGCCGCCGGCGAGCATCGGATCGTCGCCGTGAGTGCGGCCTGCGAGGCGGTGGTCGACCAGCCTCTGGGCTGACGGCCCGCGGCGTAGGCTTCTCCCATGGCGAACGCCTCCTCACCCGCCCCGGCGCGGTTGCCCGCCGCTCCCACGCCCGAGGCCGACTGGCCGGCCCAAGCCGCCGACACCATCGAACGGGTCGTGGGCTCGGTCCGCGAGAAGACCACCGGTCCCCTGCTCAAGGCCTCCAAAGGGGTGGTCTACGGCCTGTTCGCCGGCTTCGTCGGGCTCGTGGTGCTGGTCATGGCCATCGTCATGGGCGCCCGCCTGCTGAACAACTACCTGCCCGACGCCGTGTTCGGCGACGAGCACATGTGGGCCGTGTACCTGATCATCGGCCTTGTGTTCCTGCTGGGGGCGGTCCTGACCTGGCCGCGCCGCAAGCCCCGGCTGGCCCGGGAAGACAGGCCGGCCTGAGGGCGTTGAGACCCCGCGATACCTCCTCGATCCAGGACGCATCCAGAGTGAGCGAGCGAAGCGAGCGAACCATGCACACAGCGCGGGTGCGCCAGTGAGCGACAAGCGCAAGGTCATCATCATCGGCTCGGGCCCGGCGGGCCTGACCGCCGCCATCTACACCGCCCGGGCCAACCTCTCGCCCCTCATGCTCGAGGGCGAGCCGTCGTCCACCAGCGACCAGCCCGGCGGCCAGCTCATGCTCACGACCGAGGTCGAGAACTACCCCGGCTTCGCCGAGGGGATCATGGGCCCGGAGCTCATGATGCGGTTCCGCGAGCAGGCCGTGCGCTTCGGCACCGACGTCCGCACCGAGAAGGTCACCCGCGTCGACCTGTCGGCGCGGCCGTTCGGCGTCTGGGTCGGCGACCCCACCACGCCCGAGCCCACCTACGAGGGCGAGTCGATCATCGTGTCGACCGGGGCCCAGGCGCTGATGCTCGGCGTGGACCGCGAGTCCGAGCTCCTCGGGCACGGCGTGTCGACCTGCGCCACCTGCGACGGGTTCTTCTTCCGCGACCACGACATCGCGGTGGTCGGCGGGGGCGACTCGGCGCTGGAGGAGGCGATCTTCCTGACCAAGTTCGCCCGCTCGGTGACCGTCATCCACCGGCGCGACGAGCTGCGGGCCTCCAAGATCATGCAGGACCGGGCGTTCACCAACCCCAAGATCGAGTTCCTGTGGAACAACGTCGTCGAGGCCGTGGACGGCGACACGACGCTGTCCGGCGTGACGGTCCGCAACGTGCTGACCGACGAGCGCCAGCGGCTGCCCACGACCGGGCTGTTCGTGGCCATCGGTCACAAGCCGAACACCGACCTGTTCAAGGGCCAGCTCGAGATGGAGGAGTCGGGCTACCTCATCACCGGGCTCGGCGAGGGTGCCACGAGCACCAACGTCGAGGGGGTGTTCGCCGCCGGCGACGTGCAGGACCACATCTACCGGCAGGCGATCACCGCCGCCGGTTCGGGCTGCCAGGCGGCGATCGACGCCGAGCGCTGGCTCGAGGCGCAGCACGACGCATAGGGGAACATCGGCTGCGTCATCGCTGTTCATGCGGGTAGTTCGAATCGGGACTCACACCACGAAAGGTCAAGGGCCACATGGCTGCAAACATCAACACGCTCACGGACGCCACGTTCGACGAGACGATCGCTGGGGCCGGCGAGGCCGTCGTCGTCGATTTCTGGGCGGAGTGGTGCGGTCCCTGCAAGATGATCGCCCCGATCCTCGACGAGATCGCCAACGAGCACGCCGGCAAGATCACCGTCGCCAAGCTCAACGTCGACGACAACCCGGACGTCGCCCGCCGCTTCGACGTGATGAGCATCCCGACCCTCATCGTGTTCAAGGACGGCGCAGCCCAGAAGCGGTTGGTGGGCGCCAAGGGTAAGGGTCAGCTTCTGGCTGAGCTGGACGAGTTTCTGCCCTGACCGCTCCACACAGCGCTATCCACAACCTGTGCGTAAGGTTGTGGACGACTCAACCCTGACTTGAGGACATACGATCCTCAGGTTGGGGTTTAGTCTTTTTCGGGGTGTTCCACCGTTTATCACGCCGACGTCAAGGGTGTCAGGGGCGCGGACCGGTCGCCATGACCCGGTAGATCCGTTCGAGGTCCTCCAGATCGGCGAACTCGATCACGACACGGCCCCGCTTGGGCCCCATGTTGATCTTGACCCGGGTGTCGAGCTGGTCAGCCAGCAGCTCCTCCAGCTCGAGAAGCCCGGGGGGCCGGAGCTTGTGTCCGGGGGACCCGCCGTCGCGCGCCGGCACGGCGTTGGAGCGGCCCTGGCGGAGGCGGACGGCCTCCTCGGTCTCCCGCACGGTCAGGCCCTCGGTGGCGATGCGCCGCGCGAGCGCCTCTTGGAAGGAGCGGTCCGGCGTCCCGAGGAGCGCCTTGGCGTGGCCGGCCGACACCTGGCCGTCGGCCACCAGCCGCTGGACCTGGGGGGGCAGTTGGAACAACCGGAGGAGGTTGGCGACGGCGGAGCGGCTCTTGCCGACGCGGTGGGCGACGGCCTCCTGGGTCATGTTGAAGTCCTCGATCAGCTGCTGGTAGGCCGCGGCCTCTTCGAGGGGGTTGAGGTCGTCGCGGTGGAGGTTCTCCACCAGCGCGTGCTGGAGCGTCTGCTCGTCGCTGACGTCCCGCACGATGATCGGCAGGTATTGGAGCCCGGCCCGCTTGGCCGCCCGCCACCGCCGCTCGCCGGCGATGAGCGCGTAGCGCTCGGGCCCGAGCTCGCGCACGAGCACCGGCTGGAGAACGCCGAGCTCGCGGATGGAGGCCGTGAGGCCCGCGAGGGACTCCTCGTCGAAGTGGTTGCGCGGCTGGAGCGGGTTGGGCTCGATCTGGATGATCGGCACTTCCAGGACACCGGGGCGGGCCGCCGGCCCGGCCACGGCCTCGGAGGGGATGAGCGCGCCGAGCCCCCTACCCAGCCCGCTTCGGCGCTCCACCGCTCACCTCCACCGCCAGACTCCGGTACGCGATCGACCCGCGGGAGGTGGGGTCGAAGGTGATGATCGGCTGCCCGAACGAGGGCGCCTCGCTGAGCCTCACGGTCCGGGGCACGATGCTGCCGCACACCTTGTCGCCGAAGTGGTCGCGCACCTCGTGCACCACCTGGTCGGCCAGCTTGGTGCGGGCGTCGTACATGACGAGCACCATGGCGCTGAGTTCCAGGCGGGGGTTCAGGTTGCGCTGGACGAGCTGGACGTTCCGCAGCAGCTGGCCGAGGCCCTCGAGCGCGTAGTACTCGCACTGGATCGGCACCATGACCTCGCTGGCGGCCGCGAGGCCGTTCACCGTGAGGAGACCGAGCGACGGCGGGCAGTCGATGAGCACGAAGTCGTAGTCGTCCCGCACCGCCTCGAGCGCGCGGCGCAGCCGCATCTCGCGGCTGAACGCGGGCACGAGCTCGATCTCCGCCCCGGCGAGGTCGAGCGCCGCGGGCAACACGAAGAGGTTCCGGACGGCTGTGGCCTCGACGCAGTCCTCGACGGGCAGGTCATTGAGGATGACGTCGTACATGGAGGCCTGGAGGTCCCGGATGTTGATCCCGAGGCCGGTGCTCGCGTTCCCCTGAGGGTCGAGGTCAGCGACGAGCACGCGGTAGCCGAGCTCGCCCAGGCAGGCTCCGAGATTCACGGCGGTTGTGGTCTTGCCGACACCGCCCTTCTGGTTGGCGATGGCGATGAACCGGGGCAGCGGCCGCTCGAAGGGCGAGGGCGCGGCAGGAGCCTCCTCGGTGTCGGCGACAGTGGCGGTAGCGGCGGGGGCGACCCCCGCCGCGTCGTCCACGATGGAGGGTGGAGGCGTCATGACCTGCGCAGTCTCGTAGGGGTCGGAAGCATGGGGGTCGCCGCTCAGCTCGGCGAGATTCGGAACGGCATCGATGCCGGGCAACGCGAACCCCGGCTGCCGAACTCGGGCTGTCCGACGGCTCGTTCTGGCACGGGACGGCCGTTCGGTCATCCGGCACATGATTTCGGCCCGGCGATGCCCGGTCAACCCCGCGATATCGACCATCGCCGGCCGCGCGACCAGCGCCGCCGACAGCACCTGCGTTCCACGTGGAACATCGGCCCGGGACCGGGCCCAGCCAACGAGCCGTCCGCTGGGCGCCGCGCTCAGTCGGGGCGGGTCTGGACGTTCCACGTGAAACAGTGCCGGATCCGGCCGCCGTCCACCATGACACCCCTTGGTCGCGCCCTCGGGCGTTCCACGTGGAACACAGCCCCGTGCCAACGTCTGCGTGGAACCGCTCAGAACAGCGGTCGCTTGGCGGGAATCCCCACCCGCCGGGGGAATCGATCCGGGCAGGGCTCCGCCTGCTCGAAAGCCTCGTAGTGGAAGGGGCGCTGCCAGCTGCCAGCCGGTCGCAGCCCCAGGACCGCCACGCCGTCCGCCGGCCAGCGCGCCGGCTGCTCCGCGCCACCCCCCGTCGGCGGCTCGCTCACGACAAGCTCGCCACCCACCCGCAGGAAGGGGGCACCGCACTCGGCCGTGACCGGAGGTGGGCCGAAGCCCCGGGCCACCACGAGATCGAAGCGTCCTCGCAGGTCCTCACGCCGGCCGCCTTCCTCTGCTCGGGCTCGCACCACCCGCACCCGGTCCGCCCAGCCCAGGCCCGCGACGGCATCCTCCAGGAACCGGCAGCGGCGCTCCGCGACGTCGAGCAGGACCACATCGGAGTCCGGCCATCGATCGGCCAGGACCAGGCCCGGGACCCCGCCACCGCTGCCCAGGTCCAGCACCCGCACTGGTGGCCGGCCCACCACCTCCGCAAACCCCGCCGCGTGCTCCGCCTGTGCGCGGACGGAGCCGGGCCCGAGGAATCCCAGGCTCCGGCTCCGCTCCAGGACGGACTCGAGGCCGCCGTCGATCGCCATCTCAGGCGGGCCGGATCACCACCCGCCGGGTAGCGTCCTCGCCCTCGGACACGGTCACGACGCCGTCGATCTCGTTGACCGCGTCGTGGACGACCTTGCGGTCGGCCGAGGACATCGGGTCCAGCGCCTTGGCGATGCCCGACTCCTTGACGTTCTCCGCCACGCCGACCGCGAACCGAGCGAGCGCCTCCTTGCGGCGGGCCCGGTAGCCGGCCACGTCGACCCGGACACGGGCATGCGACTGGCCCACGAACTGGCGCTGCACCATGCTTCGCACCAACTCCTGGACCGCCTGAAGGGTCGCGCCCTTCTGGCCCACGAGCAGGCCCAGCTCGCTGCCCTCGACCGATGCCTCCAGGGCCTCGTCCTCGCCGACCGACACCGTGACAGTGGTGTCCGGGCGGCCGAACGCCGTCATGAGGTCCCGGAGGAAGCTCTCGACGGCGGCCCGCTGGCCCTCGAGATCGAGCTCCATCCCCTCGGGCGGCTCGGCCGACTGCGTGGTCTCGCTCACGGTTGCTCCCTCTGCCGTACGGGGCGCCCGGCTCCGCCGGCGCCTCCTGTTGTTCGACGAGCCGCCCTGCCCATCACCAGGCGACCCCTGCCGGGCCCCTGGGCCCGTGCCATCGCCCGTCGCACGGCCGGCGGCCTCGCGATCCTCGGTACGGGATGCCGACGAGCCGCCGGCGCTCGCGCCGATCCGCTCCCGCGATCCCGACGTCTTCGGCCGGGACCGGTCGCCGTCGCGGCGGCGGTCACCACGCCGGCGCTCGCGACGGTCCGCCTTCGGCCGGGGCGCGGTCGGACGCACTCGCGCCCGTACCTGCGCCTCGGCCCGCAGGCGTCCGAACAGGCCCTTCTGCGCCTCCTGAACGACCTCGATCTCGGCGTCCTGCTCGTCGACCCCCAGCTGGTCCAGCGCGGCCTCCGTGGCCTCCTCGACGCTGCGGCCGGTCGTGACGACCCATTCCACGATCTACTTCCTCTTCCTCTTCTTGCGGGATCGGGGGTGTGGCTTCGCTGCCGAGGAGGACCCGCTGCCGGCCGTCTGCTTGTCGACCGGCGTCGCCTTGCTGCTCGACGTCCGCCCGTTGCCCCGGGCACCGTCGACCGGGGTCTTCTTGTCAGGCTTTGCGGGGGCCGCCTTGCCACCGCCGTTCTTCTTGGCGTCCCGCACCTCCTGCATGGCCTTCTGGGCCTGGACGCCGATCGAGTCCTCGCCGCCGTACAGCGATCGGGTGATGAAGGCCTGCTGGCCGACCCGCCACAGCGTGGACACCAGGAAGTAGATCCCGATAGCCGCCGGGCTGATGAAGGCGAAGAACACGTACAGCGCCGGGCCGATCCGCATCATCATCTGCTGCTGCGGGTTGACCTCGGCGCTCGGGTTCCGCCCCATGATCTGCTTCTGCTGGTACCAGCTGAGGAAGGCGATGATCGCCACGAGCAGGATGTAGGGGAGGGCGGTCAGGAACCCCTGCGACAGTGCCTCGGTCGCCGAGATCGACAGGTCGAAGTGGTTGTTGCCGATCGCGTTCATCTCGGTCTGGCCGAGCAGCGCCTGGTACAGCTCGTCGCCGGGGTGCAGGTACTTGGGCTGGAACCCTTCCGTCACGACCGCGCTGGGCATGTAGTCCGCCTGCAGGATCTTCTGGACGCCGACGAACGTCGCCTGGTTGGTCAGGCCGCGCACGACGTAGAAGAGGATCGAGAAGATCGGCGCCTGGATCAGCAACGGGAGGCACCCGCCGACCGGGTTGATCTCGTGCTCCTTGTAGAAGGCCATCAGCGCTTCGTTGCGCTTCTGCGGATCGTCCTTGTACTCGAGCTGGATCCGGCGGATCTGGGGCTGCAGCCGCTGCATCTCGATCATCGACCGCGTGCCCTTCAGGGTCAGCGGCGTCGTGATCAGCATCACCACGCACGTCAGCAGCGCGATCGCGATGGCGTAGTTCGGGATGAGCGTATAGAAGAAGTTGAGAGTGCCCGAGATGAGCTCGAAGAGACCGTTGAGCATCAGTCGTGGTGCTTTCCTTGAGGTACGGGATCCAACCCCCGACCACCCCACGGGTGGCAGCGGAGCAGTCGCCGCACGGTGAGTGCGCTGCCACGCAGCGCGCCGTGGGACTCGAGGGCGTCGAGGGCGTAGTACGAGCAGGACGGCACGAAGCGGCAGGGCGACGGGCGGCCGTCAGTGGCCCGCTGGTACAACCGCACGCCGCCGCGCAGCGCGCGGGCCGCGGGGCTCACCGGGCGTCCTCGCCTGATGCGGCCGCGCACGCGCGTCCGAGGTCGTCGCGCAGCTCGCGGTAGGTGCGCTGCGCCGCCTCGGGGCGAACGCTCACCAGGTACGCGCCGCATGCCAGACCACCGGGCGCGGTGCGATCGAGGTGGCGCACCGCCTCCCGCAGACGACGACGGACGCGGTTGCGCACGACGGCGGGACCGACCTTGCGGCCGATGGCGTAGGCGACGCGGACGTCGGTGCCCCCGGCAAGGAACGTGACCGTCATCGGCCCGCGCCGCGCCCGCCGCCC
>Ga0209382_10000646_pt1 | contig 56575 bp, 52 predicted proteins | sample SoiMetdeltSBSDD5_FD_187599 | JGI IMG/M metagenome (GOLD analysis project Ga0209382, IMG submission 187599) | Bulk soil microbial communities from a Populus tree surrounding site in Tennessee, USA - Soil MetaG P. deltoides SBSDD5 (SPAdes) (version 2) | ecosystem: Environmental > Terrestrial >...
CTTGATCCAAGCGGACAGGCGGGCGGCCTCGTCCTCGTCGAGGTCGATCTCGGGCAGTACGCGTCTGGCGAACACGGCCGCTTTCTGACACTCGACAATCGAGAGGCCGTTGGAACCGATCCAGCACCGGACCTTCAGGAGGCGGCTGAGTAAGTCGCTGTCGCGGCTCGTCTCGTTGACCGCTCGGAAGGCGTGCTCCACGTGGTCGTAGTACGCCGTCGGGACGTCCATCGTGCTGAAGTTCGTCACGCTCGCGACGCGGCTCAGCATCGGGGCGTAGAACGCTGCCGCCACTTGGTACTCCCCGGCCATGCTCGCGACCTCACCGCGGCGCAAGTCGTCGAGCGGCTCAAGCAGCTGGTCATCGCAGAGCAGGAGGCGCGCGATACGCGCCTCTTCCGCACGCTCAGCGGCGAGCCCCCGCACGAAGTGGAGCAGGTTCTCGTGCACCCACTCGATGCCGTTCGTCAGACGCACGAAGCGGCGCGACGCGAGGAGCGCCTTAACTTCGGCGCGGTCCCGTCCACCGTAGTCCAGCACGCGCTCCGGCGGATTGAACCCCAAGAACGCCGCGAGGAGCAGCACGTCCTGTAGCGCGCGACCGCCCTCCACCTGCGCCAAGGAGTCGAACCGCAGTTCGAAGACCTTGGCCATGCTCTTCGGGAGCCCCAGGCGGCTAGCGAACGCCCTGAGGTCCACGATGCCGACCGTATTGCGATTGAGGACGACGGCGAGTTCCTGATCGAGCAGGAACTCGATGCACTGCACCAAGTTGAAGGGGATGTTCCCGGCGAGTTTGCAGATGCGTCTCACGGCGAACGCTGGAATGCCCTTGACCGTGCTCGCAACGAGCGTGGCCGCGTCGCCCGCCGTCAGCGGCGGGACCGTGTGGGCTTCGAACGTCGGCGGGCGGAGTTCATCCACCTCGTCGACGAAGAAGTAGTACTCCTTGTTGAGGAACGTGAAGTCGTTCCGCCCCGAGAGGATGATCACGAGGCGCAACGGCCGCTCCGCGGACCGCGCAAACAACGCTCGCAGCGACGCGAACAGCTCCGGCGGCGCGTGGTGGAGGTCCTCGAGGACGAGGACGAGCGTGCTTCGGGGGTGCGCCAAGCCGTCCACGATCCAGCGGAGGACGCCGTCGAGATCGTCTTGAGGATCGTGGCGCTTCAAGCTGAGCGCGTCTGTGACCGCCTTGTCGATTCGGCCTGCCAGCGCCGCCGCGGGCGTGCCCGCGTCGATCACCACGCGGGCGACGCGCGTCACATTGCTCCGCGCAGCCTGCAGTGCCTCGTGGATCACGCGGGTCTTCCCGGTCCCGGCGTCGCCCACGACGTTGATGCACGCGAAACCGCTCCTGGCAAGGACGGACGCGGCGATGGCGTCGCGGAGCCGCGCGTGCCCGTCTCCCAAGAACTGCGGCTCGAACTGCAGTTCGACGTCGCGCGCGACGACATCCACGGGAATGGTCCCACCGCTCCACTCGACTGCTGCGGACATCACCTTCGTGTCGATGTTTGCCACGCTGGTTGCGAGCAGCTGGAGGCAGGTAGTTCCGTACGGATCCACGAACAGCTTCCGCGCGATCGTACCGCTGGGCGGCGCATCCGACTCGAGGCGCCACGGTGTGTTCTTCGCGAGAAGCAACCGGCACGGCTGGCGGGTCGCCGTGTTGTTGTCGATGCGAACGTAGAACTGCACCTGGATCCTGTCGTTGATCACCTGCGTTACCGTCTGACGCTCGACCGCGACGCCCTCAGGTGGCGCAGGAGGTGGTTCATACGTGCCGATGAGCGCGTCACGACGCTGCAGCCACGACGCGACCAAGTCGCGCTCCGCAGCAAGGAATTTCACGCCGATCCTGCGGAATGCCTCGAGCAGAACGCAGTACGCCTTCGCGCCCAGCCGCGCGTTCGTTACGACGACGAAGCAGGAGACGTTCTTCCCGACCGTTTTGTCCACACTCGGGGCGAGCCGCTCCCAGTCGAGCGTGTCGCCGTCCGTGTACTTGCAGTCGATGTAGATCAGTTCCTCTCGGCCGGGTGAGACCGGGTACGGCCTGTCAAACAGGAGGAAATCGGCTGTCGCGCGGATCTCGATATCGAGGCCGCCGTCTGTGCGGTTTATCGGCGTTGCCCTGATGCGAACATGGTCGGTACTCGGAAAATCGGCTGCGAGGACGTCGGCGACTCGCGCCTGAAACTCGAAGCCTCGCTCCGAGGGTGTACCGCCAGATAGCGTCCACGATCCATGCCGGAGCCGTTCCTTCGCAACTCTCGCGGGCCGCATAATTTAGAGTTATCTGACGGAGCATGCGTCGCACGCGGCTGCGGGTGATGCCGCGTAGGTCGAGGCGGTTCGCGGCGGACTATGTCGCGAGATGCGAACGCTGAGGATGGGCGGTGCGGTCGGCGTGTTTAGGCGCGACGGCAGAGGTAGTACAGCCAAGAATCGGTGCTGTCCGCTCGCGCAACCGACCCGTCGAGCTGCAGCACTTCGACGAGGGTGAAGGCGGCATCGGCCAACTGTCGAAGTTGCTCGCGCCGCCGCACGTAGTACGTAGCCAAGCGGCCCCGCAGTGCACCATCATTCAGAACAATCCAGTCGGCGGACGCAATGGCCGTGAGCGGAGGGTTTTGCCGGCGCAGCTGGCGACGCAGGAGCGTCACCCTGGGGTCGCGCGATGGCCGCTTCGTCAAGAAGCGTGGCGCGTCAATGAGGTTGTGAGTCGAAAACGCGTAGTACCCACCGGGTTCGAGCACCCGTCGCGCCTCGGCGAGAATGCGGAGGCGATCGTCGTGCGGCACATAGTCGATCCCGTTGTAGCTGAAGAGAACAAACCCGAAGGATCGGTCGGCGAAGGGGAGTGCACGTGCGTCAGCCGCGCAGAGGAGCAGCTCACCCGACGGGAAGCGTCTGCGGCAGGCGGTGATCATCGCGGTCGAGTAGTCGACGCCCGCGTATCGGCGAGTGACGGGGGCGAAGTGCAGTGTGGTTCGTCCGCCTCCGACGCCGATATCCAGCATCGAAACGTGGCGCAGCTCCTCGCGCACCCTTCGGAGTATCGACACCTCCGGAGGGAAGAGCTCCGTCTGCTGGGCGAAGTGGCGTACGGCGAAGGACGACGCGTACGCGTCGCGGTTCCTGCTCGTCGCCGTGCTCGGGTTCGACCTTCGCGGCGGCGGCTTGCGACGCGCACTCACTGCTTCCTCAGCAGCCCGAACGCGAGGTCGCCCGTGCCGACGAGGACGCTGAAGCGTTCCGGCTTCCCGCTGAGGAAGTCATCGCACGCCTTCTTGACGCCAGGTGTTTGATCCCAGGCGCGTGGGTTGCGGGCACGGTCGCAGTAATCGTCCACGAGGATGATTCCGTGCCTCGAGAGACGAGGATAGATCCATTCGAGGCTGGTGAGAATTGAGGCGTAGTAGTCGCCGTCAAGATAGGCGAACGCTATCGGCGACGGGCAGAACGCCGTCAGCGTCTGCTCAAACCACCCCTCGTGGATGTGCGGCTGCGTGAGGCCCCAGTGCGCGAATTCCCTCTCCACGTCGTCGCGTGTCGCCTTGAGGTCGCCCGCCTGCAAGAAGGGATCGTCAGCACCGGGTGTCGGTAGCCCCTCGAAGCTGTCGTAGAGGTGCAGCGCTCGCTGCGGGGCGAAGTGGTCGATGAGCATTTGGAGAAACACGCTGGTTTTCCCCGCATTGCACCCGAGTTCGACTATGGCGCCTTCCACCTCTGCGACCAAGACAGACGACAGTGCCCAGTAGAGGTTCACAAGCCGGTCGACGTCGGACATTTCCGGGTTGCGGGCTACCAGGGCGTGAATCACGGCGTTATCCATGCGCAACTCCCAGGCACGTCGCTGCCACCGCTGGCGACGGAGGTGCTTACTTATGGCGGACGTGTGATCCTAGCACGCTGTGGTCACGTGGACGGTGTGCGTCAAACGAAGCCCAGTTACGACGGCCGCGCGAGTGTTTTTCGGGGGTGCCGTTCGATCACACGCGATTTCAGCGCAGCGTTGGCGACGGGCGTGTAAATCTCCGTCGTGCCGATGCTGCGATGCCCGAGCAGCCGCTGCACGTAGCGAATGTCGACGCCCTCTTCGAGCAGATACGTCGCGATGGAATGTCGGAACATATGTGGCGTAACACGGCGCGCGAGCGCAACGTGCTCGCCGAGTTTTCGGATCAGACGCCGGATGAATTGCGGTGAGGCTGCGCCGCCGCGAGAGTTCACCAAGAACGACGTGGCCGCGAAGCCGCGTGCTGTCCGCATGTCGCGGTAGCGCGAGACCACCTCGCGCGTGTCGCCGTCCGGGATGTACACGCGCCGCTGGCGGTCGCCCTTGCCGACAATCGTGATGACGCCTGTGGCGACGTCGATGTCTTCGACGCGAACCGTCGCGAGCTCGGCGACGCGAACGCCGGTGGCGAAGAGGAGTTCCGCTGCGACGCGCATCGTGAGCGATCCGAAGTCGTTCGGGACTGGGCAATGATCGAGCAACGCGACGAGTTCGACACGCGAGAGCAGGCGTGGCAGTCGCTTCGGAACTCGGATGCGAACGCGCGCGCCCCGAAACGGATCCTCCGCGAGGTAGCCCTCATCCTCCAACCAGCGAAGGAGTGACCGTAGCGACGCCACGTGCCGCTTAGCGGATGCTTCCTTGAGGTGATGCTCCGAGAACAAGTGCTCCACATAGTGCTGGAGCGTCACGCGTTCAAAGTCCGTGACGGGCGTCCGTACGCCCACGAATCGCGCGAATCGATTGAGGTCGAGTTGGTACGCGCGGGTTGTGTGCTCGGATTCCGCACATTGCGGCAGTGCCGAATGAAGCTTTCACATGCCTCGCCGATCCGCACAACCCAACCTCCCCCGCCGCATCGTTTTCGCGAAGGTACGCGAAGTCGAGCGATTCCGTTGCCGGACATCCATCTGATTTGCTACTGCGTGTGGATGGCGAGCGCGCTCCCGGACGGGGAGCCTGGGGCGCACCACATCGTGGTACGCCGCGGCACAGTGCGACGGCGCCAGACCGCCGCCTCGGCGCGACGTGTCATCCAGGCAGGCATGATTCACACAGTCCGATGCGCGTCGACGCGCTGTCCACCTACCCGGGCACGTCGTCGAATGTTTCGATCGGACGGCGCACAACGATGGGAAGAATCTCGCCCGCATGATCGGCTGTCCAGACTCTTCGGAATGCGAAGAGTAGGCGCGCCATCGCTTTGCGGACTGCGCGAAGATCGACCCATGACTCAGCGTCGGTTGGGAAATAGCGGCCATCCCGATCGGTCTCGTATCGAAAGATGTCGGAGCCGCGATCGTACGCAGCGAGTTCCGAAACGGGCTTGGTAATCTAGCGCGGTATCGGCTCGTGATAGCGCTCACGAACGTGCCGGCAGAAGTGTTCGAGGAGGGACGCCAAGTTGTGATCTCGAACCGCTGGCTGCACGAGTGCTTTCAAGTACAACTCGATGCCGTGGCGGTAGACGTACATCACAGGATTGATCATGTCTCGGCCATCGCGCTGACCATCGAGCACTGCGCTGATCAGCGTGTCGCCAGCGGCGAAGTATGACTCCGCCATTTGCTGCTCGTCGTATCCGCACATGCCGCCGAGCATCGCGCCGTGCGTCCATGTCTCGTCGACGTTCTCCGGAGGTTCTTGAAAGATCGTCTGCGTCATTGCAATTCTCCGCTTCGATCTTAGCTCCACCGCGCGTGGTGGTTGGCCTCTTCCCGCGCGGAATCCGGGCGCTCGGGTGACATTTTGGTCTTCTAACCTAGGAACGACCTAGGAAAACGATTACGGCCACCCTCGCGGGTGGCCGTAAGTGTTTGATTTCATTGGTTGCGGGGACAGGATTTGAACCTGCGACCTTTGGGTTATGAGCCCAACGAGCTACCAGACTGCTCCACCCCGCGACACGCTCTCCGGCGAAGCGGCGGCGATGATCTCACCGGCCTTCTTTCGCGTCAAGAAACCTGCACAACCTCCTTGCTCTCAGGTGTATTCCGATATGCTGGCCCGGTTCTTTCTTGCGTGCGGCTGCGGATGAGACTCCTCCGGTTTTTCCCGATTTTCCTCTTCGTCGTCAGCGCCCGGGCCGGCACTTTGCCCGGGTTCCGCGTCGAAAAAGTGGCCGACGTGCCGGGGTTCGTGAGCTCGGTCGTCACCGACTCGCAGGGCGTCGTCTACTGCACGACGACGAATGGATGGATCCACCGCATCGACGGGACGCAGGCCGTTCCCATCGCGGCGCTGCCGACGAAGGCCGGCGGCAACGGCGGTCTCCTCGGCATGGCGCTGCTCGACGACGCGACCGCTGTCGTGCACTACACGACCTGGAGCGGCGAGAAGGTCCTCGACGACGTCATCTCCACCGTCGATCTCGCCACCGGCGCGGAGCATGTGCTGAAGGCCTTCGCGTGCGACGTCGAGTTCCGCGAGCGCGGCGTCTCGGACGAGCACCACGGCGGCAACCTCACCATCGCGCCCGACGGCTCGATCTTCGTCGGTATCGGCGAATACGGCGCGTACGCGATCGCGCAGAAGCCGGCGTGGAACGGCGGCAAGATCTGGCATCTCGATCGCGACGGCAACGCGACCCAATACGCTCAGGGATTGCGCAATCCCTACGACCTCGCGTTCGATCCGCAACTCCAGCGCATCGTCGTCTCCGACAACGGTCCGAACGGCGGCGATGAGATTCACGTCATCGAGACCGGCGTCGACTGCGGTTGGCCGATTGCCGGGACCGGCACCGTCGCCCCGGACTACGTGTTCCCGCAGACGGTCGCGCCGACGGGACTCGCGCGCATGAGCGGCGCGAATGCGATGGTGCGGCGCGGTTATCTCCTGGCCACGTTCGTCACGCGCTCACTCTACTACTTTCCCGATGTCAGTTCGCGGCCAATCAATGATCCGGTCGCGATCGTCGACGACTTCATCGACTACATCATCGATGTGACCGAGTCGCCGTCGGGCAACATTTACCTCGCGACGGCCTCCTTCCTCGGCAGCGAGATCCAGCGCCTCCACGTTCCCCCGCGCGGCGATTGCAACGGCGACGAGCTCGTCAACACTCAGGACATCCTTGCGCTGATCCACGAGATCGATGACGGCGACGTGCATCCGATGATCACGGCTCAGGACGGTGTGTATGCAGGCTCGTGGGGCTGCGACGTGAACGCCGACAGCGTCATCGACGCGCGCGATCTCGACGCACTGTTGCGCTTGATTCCTTCCCGCCGCCGCGCCGTCCGACGGTGACGGGTTGTCCATTCGAGTGGCCGATTAACCCCCGAATATCGCAATAGTTACGGGACCGAAATGCGGCACCGTCAGTGCACTGCCTCCATGCAGTACTTCGAAGGAGGAAGGCAATGAATCGATCAGCACAGTTCGTCTCGCGGCCGGTCCTCGCTCTGATGCTGGCACTTTCGCTGGCAGCGGGCGTGGCCCAGGCCCAGACGAAGGTCAATCCGGGCTGGAACATGTTCAGTCCGCAGCAGGACGTCGAAATCGGCGCGCAGTCCGCCGCGCAGGCGGAGCAACAGCTTCCGATCCTCCGCGATCGTGAAGTCGAGAACTATGTCAACCGCATCGGGCAGAACCTCGCGGTCAACGCCGGCGGTCCGCAGTTCCAGTACCGCTTCCGCGTCGTGAACGCGTCGGACATCAACGCGTTCGCGCTACCGGGCGGCTACGTTTATGTCAATCGCGGCATCATCGAGAACGCGAGAAACGAAGGTGAAGTCGCAGGCGTCGTCGCGCACGAGATTGCGCACGTCGCGCTCCGTCACGGAACGCACCAGGCCTCGAAGGCGTACGCCGCACAAGCCGGCCTGCAAATCCTCGGCGGTCTCCTCGGCGGCAAGGTCGGCAACAATACCGCGCAGATCCTGAACGCGGTCGGCGGCATCGGCATGAACGCGTTGTTCCTCAAGTTCAGCCGCGAGCTCGAGACGCAGGCCGACATCCGCGGTGCGCAGATCCTCGCCGCGAGCGGCTATACGCCCGCGGACATGGTCAGCTTCTTCCATCAGCTCGAGAAGGTCGACAAGGCGAAGAAGACCACCTGGCTGTCGCATCACCCCGCGCCGCCGGACCGCATCGCGCGGATCGAGAAGGAGCGCCAGCTTCTCCGCGAGCCCGCGACGCCGACGCAGAACACGCAGCAACTCGCGCGCATCCAATCCGACCTGCGCGGCTACGGCAGCGCTCCGACGATGGCGGAGATCGCACAGGGCACGGCGAACAATCCGCCCATGACAAGCAATAGGCCCAGCGACACGGGATCGGGATCCATTGGGCGCGTGCCCGCTCCTTCGAGCTCGTTCCGGCAGTACTCGAATCGAGGCGGCGCGTATCAGATCGCCTATCCGTCGAACTGGCGCGTCTATGAAAGCGGCGGCTTCGGCGTGACGATCGCGCCCGAGGGGGGCGTGGGGACGGTTGGGGGACGCACGGAAGTCGTGTACGGACTCATCGTCAACCACTACGAGCCGTCGGGCAACTCGGCGCGGCAGTCGTTCCGCAGCACCGGCAACGTGACGCTGGAGAGCGCGACGAACGACCTCATTGCGCAGATCCGTTCGACCAGTCCGCACCTGCGTGTGATCAGCGGCTCGGGGCAGCAGATCGAGCTCGACGGACGCACGGCGCTGGCGGCGAGTCTGCGCGGCACGAACCCGAACACGCGGCTCGACGAGCGCGTGACTCTGGTGACGCGCGCTCTCTCGGACGGACACTTGATCTACATGGTGTTCGTGACGCCGGAGGCCGAGGTGCGGAACTACAGCGGTGTGTTGAACAAGATCGTGCAGTCGGTCAACGTGGCCGAGGGCACGCGACATTAGTCGTACGGACGGCGTGGCATTCGCCACGCCGTCCGTACGTTATGATCCGCTCGGGAGGACTCTCAGATGTACGATGAAATGATGGTCGCGCCAATGCGGCAGGAGCTCACGCGGCTCGGGATTCAGGAGGCGCGGACGGCTCAGGAAGTCGACGCCGTCCTCGGCGAGAAGCGCGGCACGGTGCTCGTCGTCGTCAATTCCGTTTGCGGATGTGCGGCCGGCATGGCCCGTCCCGCGGTGGCGATGGCTCTCGAGCACGACACGCTGCCCGACAAAATGATCACCGTCTTCGCCGGCAACGACCGCGACGCCACGGCGCGCGCCCGCGAGTACTTCGTCGGCTACCGGCCTTCGTCGCCGTCGATCGCGCTGGTCAAGGACGGCCAGGTGGTGAAGATGCTCGAGCGCTGGAACATCGAAGGGCGCCACGCGCACGATATCGCCGCGGAACTGACGGCCGCCTTCGACGAATACTGCGCGAAGACGGTCGCGGTTCAGTAGTCATCAGTCGGCGGGCTTCGGCCCGCCACTTTTTTGTCACACTACATCGTATTGACAGGTAGCTTGCATGGCACTACATTGCGATGCAGATGAGCGACACCTTCTTCGTCAACTGGACGACGCAGCTCCGCAAAGGGCTTCTCGAGCTGGCGATCCTCAACACCCTCGGCTCGGGACCGCTCTACGGCTACGACATCGTCCGCCGACTCGGCGACGTCGACAGCCTGGTGATCAACGAGGGGACGGTCTACCCGATCCTCAGCCGTCTGCGGAACGAGAAGTACGTCGAGAGCTACATCGAAGAATCTTCTTCCGGTCCGCCTCGTAAGTACTACCGGCTGACGCCGCGCGGACGCGAGGAGTTGCGGCGCATGAACGAGCACTGGGCGAGCCTGCACGGTGCCCTCGCTCAATTGCGAAAGGAGCGCGCACGATGATCGACTTCACCCCTGACGCAAAACGGAGGTTCGACGAATACCTGCTGCGGATGCGCGTGTCGCTGCGCGGCACTCGCGCCGTCGAGCCGGAAGAGGTCGAGCAGAACGTGATCGAGCACGTGGAGCTCGCGCTGGCGGGCGCGCCGTCGCCGATCGGACCGGAGCGGCTCGACACGGTGCTCGAGCAACTCGGGCCGCCGGAGCGCTGGCTGCCGGACGACGAACGACCGGTTTGGAGGAGAGCGATGGATCGAGTGATGGCGGGTCCCGAGGATTGGCGGCTGGCGTATGCGTCGCTGGGATTGATGCTGCTGATGATGCTGACGTTTCCGATCGGCGGGGTGATGCTGCTCCTGCCGGCGTTTGTGCTCAGCCGCGCGGTGGTGGCGCTGACGGAAGAGCGCGGCGAGACGCTCGGGGCGCGCAAGTGGCTCGTGTTGCCGCCGATCGTGTTGGCGCTGGTGCTCGTGTGCGCGGGTGCGCTCCTCGCGCCGGCTGGTGCATTCGGTGCGATGCTGAGCGAGATCGGTCTGCGCGACCTCGGTCTCGACTTCGACAATCGCTTCGACCGCGGACGCCTCTTCCTCGGCGTGCTGTCGATGGCCACGGGTGCGTGGTGGATCGTGCTCTCGGGCGTGTTCGCGATGCTCATGCGCCCGTTCCGCGCGCTGTTCGCGCCGGTGACGTCGGGACTGAAGCGCGGTCACGCGGTGGTGCTGACGATCGCGGGCGTGGTGGTCGCGGGGATCGGGGCGGTGCTGGTGTTCGCCTTCTGATGTGGAGTGCGGAGGCAACGCCTCCGCTTTCGTATCCGCGCGCGAATGGGAAAGCGGCGGCGCTGCCGCCGCACTCCATGTTCAGCGACGTTTGGTGCGCGCGGCGTTGCTGCTCACCCGGCCCCTCGACTCGCTTCGCTCGCTCGGGGCTTCGATGAGGACGGGCGCGAAGAACGAGCGTCCGCGCACGTTCTCGTCCACCTTCAGTCCGTATTGCAGAGGCGGGAACGCGCGCTGTTCGCAATTCGCGCGCTCGCAGAGACGACAGGTCGTCCCGATCGGAACGGCTGCTTCGATGTTGTTGAGATCGTAGCCGTCCGCGTAGACGAGCTTCTTCGCGTCGCGCACCGGACAGCCGATGCCCACCGCCATCAGCGCGTCGCCGGACGCGTATCCGTAACTCTTCCGGATCGTGCGCGCGACGCAGAAGTACGCGGTGCCGTCGGGCATCGACGACAGTTGCGTGCGGATTCGACCTGGTGTGAGAAACGCGGCATGAACATCCCATCGCGGACACGAGCCCGAGAAGCGCGCGAAGCGGATGCCCGTCCCGCTGAAGCGCTTGGAGATGTTGCCGGCGATGTCGACGCGCACGAAGTGGAACGACACGCCGACCGAGCCGGGCTTGCGCAGCGTCGTGAGGCGATGGCAGACCTGCTCCCAGCTCGCGGTGTAGTGATGCTGCAGCAGCTCGATGTCGTACCGCGTCTCCTCGGCCATGCGATAGAAGTCGTCGTACGGCATCAGCAACGCGCTGGCGAAGTAATTCGCGAGCGCGATGCGGCACATCTTCACCGACTCCGGCGTGTTGAGGTTCTTCTGCGAGCGGGCGACGATCGTGTCGATCGCCTGTGACGCGTCGAGCAGCGCGAGTTGATGCGCGAGCTGGAACTGCCGACTCCACGGCGGCAGCACCTCGGAGAGCAGGAGCCTGCGCGACTCCGGATCGTAATGACGCACGAGACCGCGGTCGCGACTCACAGGTGTGAGCACGACCTCGACCGCGTGCTTTGCGCCGAGGTAGTCGGCGAGCGAGCGATACATGTCGGCGCGATTCAGGGGCGCGCGTCGCGTCAGTTCCTCGGCCGCGGCCTCGAGCTCGGGGAAGTAGTTGAGGTTCTCCTGGATCACGTCCGAGCACTCCTCGCTCGGCAGATGCGCGGGATCGACGCCGTGAAACGCGCGGCCGTCGTAGAGCTGCGAGGCGAGATCGCGCATCGACTGGACGCTCGATCGATACGCGTGGAAGAGCGCGATGACCGCGCGCGCCGCGGCGGGACTCTCCGCGAGCTCGCGCACGTCGTTGGTCATCACCGCGTGCTCCTCGAGCAGGGGATCGGCGAACACTTCCTGCAGCGAGTCGGCGAGGCGCGCGTGCGAGTCGTCCGCGAACGCCTGCAGATCGACGTGGAAGATCTGCGCGAGCTTCACCAGCAGATGCGCGGGGAGCGGACGCTGATTGTGCTCGATGAGATTGAGGTAGCTCGGCGAGATCTCCAACCGCTCCGCGAGCTGGGTCTGCGTGAGCTGCTCCTTCCGCCGCATCGCCCGAACCTTGGCACCGAGTTTGATTTGTGAAGTCACGAACACCTCGCCTGCATATTTACAGCCATTGACGGATTTACAACTTCACATTTACAACGCTTGACAAGGTAACTACTGCACAGGCGGTTGCTTATTGACTCTGGCACGCCGCGCGCTCAGTATTTTACACAATGACGGATTCAGTTGTCATGACCGACATCGACGTCCTGGGCGAGGTGCTCCCCGAGTGGGATCCGATCCTCTCTGATGACGCTCTTGGCTTCGTCGCGCTCCTGCACAAGGAGTTCAACGAGCGGCGTCTCGAGCTGCTGGGCGCGCGCGAGGAGCGCAAGAAACGCCTCGACGCCGGAGAGCTGCCGGACTTCCTCCCCGAGACGCGCGAGATCCGCGAGAGCGAGTGGACCGTTGCGCCGATTCCGCATGACCTGCGCGACCGCCGCGTCGAGATCACCGGTCCGGTCGACCGGAAGATGATCATCAACGCGCTCAACTCCGGCGCGAACGTGTTCATGGCGGACTTCGAGGACGCGAACTCGCCGACCTGGGAGAACTGCATCGAAGGGCAGCTCAACCTCGTCGATGCCGTACGCCGGACGATCTCGTTCGAAAGCGGCGCGAAGCAGTACAAGCTGAACGAGAAAACTGCGACGCTGCTGGTGCGTCCGCGCGGATGGCATCTCTCCGAGGCGCACGTCACCGTCGATGGGACGCCGGTCAGCGCGAGCCTGTTCGACTTCGCGATTTACTTTTTTCATAACGCGAAGGAGCTGATCGCGCGCGGCAGCGGCCCGTACTTTTATCTCCCGAAGATGGAGTCGCACCTCGAGGCGCGGCTCTGGAACGACGTCTTCGTCCGCGCACAGCAGGAGCTCGGAGTTCCGGTGGGAACGATCCGAGCCACGGTTCTCATCGAGACGATCCTCGCATCGTTCGAGATGCACGAGATCCTCTGGGAGTTGCGCGATCACTCGGCGGGGCTCAACTGCGGCCGCTGGGACTACATCTTCTCGTTCATCAAGAAATTCAGAGCGCGGCGCGACTTCATCACGCCGGACCGCGGGTCGATCACGATGGACAAGGCTTTTCTCGCCGCGTACGTCGACCTGCTGATTCAAACCTGCCATCAGCGCGGCATTCACGCGATGGGCGGCATGGCCGCGCAGATCCCGATCAAGGGCGACGACGCCGCGAACGAAGCCGCCTTTGCGAAAGTGCGCGCCGACAAGTTGCGCGAGGTGAAGGCGGGCCACGACGGAACGTGGGTCGCGCATCCGGGCATGGTCGCGCTGGCGAAGGAAGTGTTCGACGAGCACATGCCCTCGGCGAATCAGATCGCCAAAAAGGGCGCAGGGGGCAGGGCGCAGGGGGCAGAAGACCTGTTGCGGCTCCCCGAGGGCGTAGTTACCGAGAAAGGCGTTCGCCAGAACATCAACGTCGGGATTCTCTATCTCGCGGCGTGGCTCGGAGGATCGGGCGCGGTGCCGCTGTACAACCTCATGGAAGACGCGGCCACGGCCGAGATCTCGCGCACGCAGCTCTGGCAGTGGATCCGCCACGGCGCGCATTTCGATGACGGCACGCTCATCGACGCGAAGCTCTATCGCAGCATCCGCGACGAGGAGCTCGCGCGGATCGGCGATCAACCGCACGTCCGCACCGCCGCCGCGATTTTCGACGAGCTCATTCTCGCGGACGAGCTCGCGGACTTTCTCACCATCCCCGCATACCAGGCACTGTTGAGACAGGAGCAATCATGAAACTCAAGGAAGCACGTGACCCGAAATTGATCGAGCGGGAGTGGCTCAACGACCCGCGCTGGGACGGCATCACGCGCGAGTACGGCGCGGAAGACGTTCTTCGTCTGCGCGGCTCGGTCGACATCAAGCACACGCTGGCGGAGATGGGCGCCGAGCGTCTGTGGGACCTGCTCAACACCGAGCCGTTCGTGAACGCCCTCGGCGCGCTCACCGGCAATCAGGCCATTCAGCAGGTGCGCGCCGGTCTCAAGGCGATCTACCTCTCCGGCTGGCAGGTCGCGGCGGACGCGAACCTCTCGGGCCACATGTATCCGGACCAGAGTCTCTATCCGTCGAACTCCGTCCCGCAGGTGGTGAAGCGGATCAATCAGGCACTGCAGCGCGCGGATCAGATCGATCACGTCGAAGGGCGCAGCGGCACGCACTGGTTCGCGCCGATCATCGCCGACGCGGAAGCGGGCTTCGGCGGTGCGCTGAACGCGTTCGAGCTGATGAAGATGATGATCGAGGCCGGCGCGTCGGCCGTGCATTTCGAAGATCAGCTCGCGTCGGAGAAGAAGTGCGGTCACCTCGGCGGCAAGGTGCTCGTCCCAGTGTCGCAGTTCATTCGCACGCTCACGTCGGCGCGACTTGCGGCGGACGTGATGGGCGTCGGCACGCTGGTCATCGCGCGCACGGATGCGCAAAGCGCGACGCTTCTCACGAGTGACGTCGACGAGCGCGATCGCCCGTTCGTCACCGGCGAGCGGACGGCGGAAGGATTTTTCAGAATCAACAACGGCCTGCAGATGGCCATCGCGCGCGCGATCGCGTACGCGCCGTACGCGGATGTGTTGTGGTGCGAGACCTCCACGCCGGACATCGACGAGGCGCGCGAGTTCGCCGAGGCCGTGCATGCGGTGTATCCCGGAAAGCTGCTGGCGTACAACTGTTCGCCGTCGTTCAACTGGGCGAAGAAGCTCTCGCCGGCACAGATCGCGACGTTCCAGAGCGAGCTCGGAAAGATGGGCTACAAGTTCCAGTTCGTCACGCTGGCCGGCTTCCACGCGCTGAACTTCTCGATGTTCGAGCTCGCGCGGCAGTACCGGGACGAAGGGATGTCCGCGTACTCGCGTCTGCAGCAGTCCGAGTTCGCCGCGGAGTCGGACGGCTACACCGCAACGCGCCACCAGCGCGAAGTCGGCACCGGCTATTTCGACGAAGTGGCAAAGGTGATCAGCAGCGGTGAATCGTCGACGACCGCGCTCGAAGGATCGACCGAAGCGGCGCAGTTCTGATCGGAGGAAATGTCATGGAAGAAGTTCGCACGTACCTGACTGAAGACGACGACCAGTGGCACATCCCGGACGACGAGCGCGCGGAGTGGGTGGCCGGCTCCCCGGACGACGAGCCGCCGTTCCACCTCCCTCGGGATTGAGAATTGGGGGGCCGGCGCCTCGCCGGCCGTAACGCCGGCGCCCTCGCCGGCCGGGGGGCCAGCGGGACGGCCGCCGAGGCGGCGGCACCCCATTAGTTACAATACCCGCCTATGCTCCGACGCCTCCTTCTTCTCACATTTCTCGCCCTTCCCATCATCGCCGCCGACAAGCCTGCGCCGCCCGCGGATTTCACCAATCCGCCCGCGGATGCGGAGCGCGCCGAGAATGGCCTCGTCACGAAGCAACTGACGAAAGGCACCGGCAGCGTGAAGCCGGCCGCGAACAGTCTTCTTCGCCTGCGCTACACCGTCTGGAAGGAAGACGGCACGCTCGTGCAGCACATCGCCGCGCCGCAGACCGTCTTCATCGCCGTGGCGAAGATGATTCCCGGTTGGGGGCAGGCCGCGCAGCAGATGGTCGTTGGTGAGACGCGCCGCGCATGGATCCCGCAGCCATTGAACGGCGGAAAGCTCGACCTCGGACTAGTCATCGACACCGAGCTGCTCGAAGTCGTCGACGCGCCGGTCGCTCCCGCCGATGTTGCCGCGCCTCCCGCCGACGCGACTGTTACCGAGTCCGGTCTCGCATACAAAGTCCTTCGCCCCGGCACCGGCACCGAGCACCCGAAACGCCGCGGCGCGGTCGAAGTGCACTACAGCGGCTGGACCACCGACGGAAAGATGATCGACAGCTCCGTCCTCCGCGGCCAGACCTCCGAGTTCCGCCTCGACGAAGTGATCAAAGGATGGACCGAGGGCCTGCAGCTCATGGTCGAAGGCGAGAAGACCCGCTTCTGGATCCCGGCGAAGCTCGCCTACGCCAACGACAAGAGCAAGCCGCAGGGGATGCTCGTGTTCGACATCGAGATGGTCGACGTCAAATAGCCCCCCGGCTGAAGCCGGGGGCTATTAGTACGGCATGTCGTGGTCGTGCAGGCCGAAGTAGTGGCCGAGCTCGTGGATCACCGTGTCGCGGATCTCGTGCACCGCGTCGCGGCGATTGCGGGCGATGCGCAGGATCGGTCCGCGGAAGATCGCGATCTGGTCGGGGAGCATCGGCAGCATGTCGTGGCTGCGATGCGTGAGCGCGACGCCGCGGTAGAGGCCGAGGAGCTCGTTCTCGCCATCCTCCAGCGCGTCGAGGTCGTCGTCGCTCGGCTCTTCCTCGACGACGACCGCGACGTTGTCCAGCAACTCCGCGAACCGGGGCGGCAGACTTTCGAGCGCCTCTTCGACGAGGCGCTCGAATTCAGTTCTGCTGAAGTGCACTTACCAACCCGGTGCGATGTTGAACCCGTACACGAGATCTTCGTCCGGCCGCTGGAACGGCTTGGCGGCGAAGAACTCGATCGGAATGTAGGCGAGCAGAATGCGGACGCCGATGCCGACACTGAACACCGGTACGCGCTCGGTCGTGTTGGTCTCGTACTTCCAGGTCACGTCATCGCCCTTGCTCCAGGCCGCGCCGGCGTCGCCGAACGCGTAGATCTCGGTCGGCAGGAACGACGCGTTGATCAGGCCGAACTCCTTCGTGCCGAGGAGCGGTGCGCGCAGCTCGATGCTGGCCGCGGCGATGCGCGATCCGACCAGGCGGTCGAACACCGGACATTCGAGGCCGTTGCCGGTGCCGCACTCCACGGCGTCGATCGAATACGGATCGTATCCACGCATGAGTGAGCCGCGGCCGAGGTACAACGGCGTCAGTTGAGTCAGCTCGTCCGCATCGCCGTAGCGTCCGTAGTGGAGTCCGCGGATGGCGAGCGTGAGCGGTCGGCGGAAGAAATACTTGCGCCAGTCGGCGAGTGCGGTCTGGAAATTCAGATCGCCATGCAGCGTCTCGATCTCATAGCGATAGCGCGTGCCTTTGATCGGCGAGATGAAACCGTAGACCGAGCTGTCGCCGACGAACGCCGCGGACGCTTTCTGGAAGGTCCACACGATCGAGTCGCCGAGGCGTACCTTTTCGCGATCGGCGAGACGGCCGCTCTCCGGGTCGAAGAAGAAGAACTCGCGCTCGACCTTGTACGAATACCGTTGGGTGCCGATCGCTCCTTCGATGCGGCGCGTCGTGTTGAACGGATACTGCGCGAGGCCGCTGAGATCGGTGTAGAGCTCGACCTGCCGATCCTGAATGTAGAGATCCCGTAATCCGTCCTCTGTCTCGACTCGCCCGGCGTAGCCTGCGGAGCCATACACGGTCGGAATGTGAGTCAGGTCCGCGCCCCAGTGCAGGCGGTGCGCCTGATTCAGATAGAAGAGCTCCCCGCCGAGCTGTTCGCCGAGGCTCTGCGTTCCTGATCCGCCCCCGCCCTGGAACGTGAAGCCGACGTTCTGCTGCCCGAGGATGTCGCTGAAGAACGCGGTGACGCTGCCGCCCGCGCCAGTGCCGAACTCGTTGATGCCGACGCCGAGCGTGGGAGGTCCGAGGTACGCGAGGCGCAGGTCCGAGCTGTAGCCGCGTTCCTGGAACGTCGCGGATGCCGGCGGAAGACCTTCCTCCGGTCGCATCAGATAGCCCGTGATCTCCGAGCCCGTTCCGCGCAGCGGCGGCAGCAGCGCCGCGCGCGGCGCCGTGTTTTCCGCCGGCGGCAGGGTTGCCGCGACGGCCGTGCCGGTCGTTCCCGCGGGAAGCGTGTAGAGGTTGTAGTTGTCGTCCTCGTACATCGAGAACGCGATCTCGCCGGTTCGTGCCGCCACGGTCAGTGCCGGCGACATGTCGGTAATGCCCGCGATGCCGCTGTCCACTGCCGTCACGCGCGAGAGCTGTCCATCCGGATAAGTGATCCGATACACATCCGGAATGCCTTCCGGATTGGCGATGAAGTAGATCGATCCTCCGTCCGGCGCCCACTGCGGGTTGATGTGCTTCGCGCCCGGGAACGCGCTGACCTCGCGGATCTGGCCCGTCGCGATGTCGATCACCGCCAGGCGCATGTTCGTGAAGTGAAGCTGCTCGAGCACCGTGTCCGCGCCGCGATCCGTCGCGAAGACGATCGTCTTTCCGTCCGGCGAGAACGCGGGCTGCAGGTCGGCGTGTTTGTCGGCGGTCAGGCGGCGCACTTCCTTCGACTCCACGTCGTACAGGAACAGATCGCTCACGCCGGTGGTCTGACCCGCGAGCGCGATGGTGCGTCCGTCCGGCGACCAGGCGACGTTGATGATCGCCTCGAGTCCCGGAACTTTGATGTGCTCGGTCTTGCGCGTCTCGACGTCGACGAAGGAGAGGAAGTTGTCGCCCTTCGAGAAGGTGACAAACGCGAGGCGGCGATTGTCCGGCGCCCAGGCGCCCGCGGACTCGATGAAGCGCAGCGACTCGAAGTGAGGATCGTGATCGGAGGAGACGAGCTTGCGAATGATCTTGCCGGTCTTCGCGTCGGCGAGGAAGAGATCGATCGAGAACAGCTCGCGCGCGGAGAGGAAGGCGATGTAGCGGCCGTCCGGACTCAGCGCCGGTCCGACGTTGAGCTCCGTCATGCCGTTGCGGCGCCGGCGTCGTCTCCGCTCCTTCTCATCGGTCGAGGGAGCGGCCGGCGGCGGATCGGGCTTGCGTCCGACGAGCGGTCCGGGGATCTCAGTGGTGCGGCGCGCCTGCACGATCGGGTTGTACAGCTCGCGCGATGCCTCTTCCCAGTCGGTGAAGAGTTGTTTGTGCGAGATCCCGAGCGAGCGCTCGACCGCATCCTCGGGGCCGACCACGCCGGCGGCGTGAAAGTAGCGAACGACGGCTTCGTCGCCGAAGCGCGCGCCGATGTAAGCCATCAACGCCTGGCCGTAGCGGTACGGGAAGTAGCGCGAGTCGCGCGTGAGCTCGCGCAGGTTCGGCATGCGGTCATGGATCGTGGCGTCGCGGATCCACATCGAGGTGAGCGGATCGACGCGGCCTTTCGAGAAGTACTCGGCCATGCCTTCGACGAGCCACAGCGGTAGCGCTTCGAGCGCGAAGCGGCGGCGCTGCTGGTTCGCAGTCGAGGCGATGTCGTACTGGAACACGTGCACCATCTCGTGTCCGAGGACGTGATCGTTCTGCGCGTAGTCGCCGGTCAGCGGCAGCACGACGCGGTTCATGAACGAGTCGGTGAAGCCGCCTGTCCCTTCGCCGAGCTGACCGCCGGTGGTGGTGGTCTGGTGGAAGTCGGCGGAGTTCGCGTAGATGACGATCGGCTTCTTGCGGAAGGAGTGATTGAACACGCGCGAGAGACGCGCGTACCAGCGCTCCGACATGCGCGCGACGTCGTGAACGACGTCCGCTTCCTGATCGTAGTAGTAGATGTCGAAATGCTCGGTCTGGAGAACCTTGAAGTCGAAGGACTCCCACTGGACTTTGTTGCGACCGAAGTACTGCGCGTGAGCGACGGGACCGAGAAGAGTTAGGACGAACGCGAAGAGAACGAACCGAACAGCGACTCGCATAGACACCTCGGTTTCTAGATGAACACTGAACGGCCCCCGGCTGCAAGGGGCGCGCCGTGAAGATGAGAGCGCATCGGGCCGTGAGCCGAACGCTGAAAACCCCACAGAGTGCTGCGGATTTTCTTACATTGCGGCCCATTTCATGGGGCGATTCGACTCCATCGGGGTCGTTCCGTCCCTCCGAAATGTTCACAGTTCCGCATCCGCAAAGCCGAGGCTGCCCTCGGCGGGAGACGCTGGAGACCTCAGGCGCGGACGTTGCTCCGGTCCGTCGGCGATATGCGAACGCCACTCATTCTTCTCACGCTCCTCTTCACCGCATCACTCTTCGCGCAGCAAACCGATGACCTGATCATCCCGCAAGCGGCTGCGCCGCTCGTGATCATGCCGGTCGCGGGCAACGCTGCCGGCGCGAACGGTACGTTCTTCCGCACCGACATGAACGTGATCAATCTGCGCAACGCCGCGCAACGCGTCGCGCTGTACTGGCTGCCGCAAGGCCAGAGCGGCACCGCGCTGCCGACGCGGATCATCGATCTCAATGCGGCGAGCGGGTTCTCATCCGAGGATTTCGTCGGCGAGATCCTGAACCGCAGCGGAATCGGCGCGATCCAGTTCGCGGCGTTGAATCCCGACGGCTCCCCCGATCAGAACGGACTCCTGCACGTGACCTCACGCATCTGGACGCCGCGTCCCGACGGCGCGGCGGGGACGATGTCGCAGACGTTCCCCGCGGTCGTCGGAGGGGCAGCGGATCAGTCGAATCTCAAGGTGATCTTCGGTATGCGCCGCAGCGCGCAATACCGGCTCAACGCCGGCGCCATGAATCCCGCGTCGACCATGCAGCGCTTCCGCGTCACCGCACACATCAGCGGCAGCGGCGGCCTGGACACGCAGGTCGTGGAGTTCGACGTCAGCCCGCGCTCGATCCAGCAGGTGACCATGCCCGGGACGTCGTCGGGCACGGTGCAGGTGTTGATCGAGAACATCACCGGCGGCGCCGGCGACTGGCACGGCTGGGCGTCGTCGGTGGATAACCAGTCGGGCGATGCGTGGTCGCAGTTGGCCTTCGCAGGGAATTAGGAACTAGTGGAGCGCCGCCGTCTCGGCGGCTGATGTGGCGGCGTCCCGCGCCGCCACCCGGGTGGGCGGCGCGGGACGCCGCCCGGTCAGCCGGCGAAGACGCCGGCGGTCCGCCTGTTCACCTCGCGCAGGCGCTGCGCTCGGGCCAGCGCGCGGCTTCCTCGATCTCCGCATCGGTCGTGTTTTGCAGGAACGAAGTTCCGCGCACGGAGCGCCTCACGAGCGCCGCGTTCAATTCTCGCGTGTAATCGCGAAAGCGATCCGAATCCACGTCCGCGACCTGCACCGGTGTCGCGCACGAGAAATCGAACGCGGACAGCTTCACGCTGCGCGGCTTGCGATTCACGGTCGTGCGCCAGTGAATCGCACGGTTGCGGATGTCGTACACGATGTGCCACCGCGTGTGCGGCAGCCTCACGTCGTCGAGCAGCGCGAACGCTCCGCTGACGGTCGTCGCAGTCGACAGTGCCCGCGTCGCGCGCGCAAAGCGATCGTGCGCGCCGGCCTTCATCGCTGCGACAGAGTTTTCGTACGGATCGTTCGCGAGGACATGCGCGCCGCGATGCACGACCATCCTTCCGCCGAGGAACTCGATCGCCGCGGTGTCGCCGCTCGCGTCTGCGATCAGATAGTGCAATGGCGCGCTGTCCGCGGCGATCCGCACTCTCTTGTCGCTCGCGATCACCTCGGCCACGCTCGACGCGGTGTCGAGCTGGTACTGGATCCACTCCAGCGTTCCCACTTCGCCGCGCGCGTCGGCGGCGGGATATCGCGTGCCGTCGAGCCACATCAACTCGACGACGAGTCCCTTCTCGTTCATGCCGCCGGTCGCGCTGTCGCGGCCGTACTGATTGAACGTGACGCTGCCGAAGCGCGACGTCCACGACGCCGGCTTCGCCGTCTGCGCGGTCTTGCGCACGCCGCGCTTGTTCGCCATCACCATGCCGTAGCCGATCTCGAAATCGTAGCTGCGGCCGAAGAGACCACGCGTGCAGAAGGTCGTGCAGGCGTCGGCGGCGGTAGCGACGACGAGCATCAGGACTGCGACAATGGCGCGCATGAATTCGAGAGTAACAGTGGCGATCGCGGGAGTGGTCGCGCTTCTGTTACTGATCGGCGTCTTCCTGTTACTGCGGCAACGGAGGATGGGCTTCAGCCCGTCCACCGCGCTGCGCAATCCGGCGCTGGCCGCGGAGCTCCGCCGCGACGTCGAGGCGCTCTGCGCGATCGGACCGCGCAACACGTTCATCCCGGAGAACCTCGCGGCCGCCGCGAACCACATCGAAAACGCGTTTGCGGGATACACCGTCGAGCGGCAGCGCTATGTCGCGGAAGGGGTGAGCGTCGAGAACCTGATCGTCGAGATCCGCGGAAGCACGTGCCCCGAGGAGATCGTGATCGTCGGCGCACATTACGACTCGGTCGACGCCTCGCCCGGCGCGGACGACAACGCGAGCGGCGTCGCGGGGATGCTCGCGCTCGCGCGTCGCTTCGCGAACGCGAGACCGGCGCGCACGCTGCGCTTCGTCGCCTGGACGAACGAAGAGCCGCCGCACTTTCAGACGAGCACGATGGGGAGTCTGGTCTACGCGCGCCGTTGCCGCGAGCGCAAGGAGCGCATTGTCGCGGCACTGAGTCTGGAGATGCTCGGCTACTACAAAGACGAACCCGGCTCGCAGCAATATCCGCCGCCGCTCTCGGCGCTCTATCCCGACACCGCCGACTTCATCGGCTTCGCGGGCAACATCGGATCGCGCGCGCTGGTGAACCGCTGCGTGACGGCGTTCCGCGCGCGCAGCACGTTCCCCGCGCATGCGGCCGTGCTGCCGGAGTTGATTCCTCAAACGGGATGGTCCGATCAATGGTCGTTCTGGCAGTTCGGCTGGCCCGCGCTGATGGTCACCGACACAGCGCTCTATCGCAATCCGCACTACCACACCGCCCGCGACACACCGGACAAACTCGATTACGAGCGGATGGCGATGGTGGTGGACGGAGTCGCGGGCGTGATCGAAGCGCTCGTGGAGTGCGGCGACGACTAGAATCTTCCCGTGTCGTCCATCTTCTTCACCGGCTTCCCCGGTTTCCTCGGCTCCGAGCTCCTTCCGCGCGTCGTCCTGCGCACCGATCACGACGCGTTGTGTCTCGTGCAGCCGAAGTTTCGCGCGCTCGCGGATGAGCGCGCGCATCAGCTCGAGAAACTGCATCCCGCGCTTGCGAACCGGATTCACATCGTCGAGGGCGATCTCACACAGCCGCTCGATCACATCGACGTCGATGACGTTCACGAGATCTATCACCTCGCCGCCGTCTACGACCTCGCCGTGCCGCGCGAGCTCGGGATGCGCGTGAACGTGACCGGCACGCAGCGCGTGCTCGATCTCGCCGAACGCGCGCCGCGACTCGAGCGGTTGCACTACATCAGCACGTGCTATGTCAGCGGTCGCTATCCCGGTGTCTTCACCGAGGCCGATCTCGAGAACGGACGCGACTTCAACAATTACTACGAGGAGACGAAACATCTCGCCGAGGTCGAAGTGCGCAGGCGGATGGATCGGATTCCGGTGACGATCTATCGGCCGTCCGTGGTCGTCGGCGACAGCGCGACCGGCGCGACGCAGAAATTCGACGGACCGTACTTCGTCATCCAGTGGCTGATGCGACAGCCGAAGCTCGCCGTGCTGCCGGTGGTCGGGCGGCCGTCGCGTTATCGATTCAACGTCGTGCCGCGCGACTTCGTCATCCGCGCGCTGACGCACCTCAGCGGACTCACGACGAACGCGGGGAAGACCTATGCGCTCGCCGATCCGCGGCCGATGACGGTCGACGAGACGATCGACACGATCGCCGAGGCGACAGATCGCACGGTGTTACGCGTGCCTTTGACGAAGGGAATGGCGAAGGGCGCGCTGAATCACGTGCCGGGCGTGTACCGGCTGATGCGCATTCCCGCCGCGGCGGTCGACTACTTCGCGCATCCGACGTCGTATGACACGCGCAACGCGACGACCGAGCTCGCGGCCGCGGGCATCGTCGCGCCGCATCTGCGCGATTACGCACCGCGGCTCGTGGAGTTCGTACGCGCGCATCCGGAGATCACGTCGTCGGCAATGGTGTGAAGGGTGATGACATGAGCGTCCGGGTCGCCCCACTCTCGCCGCGCACCGATGCGCGAGGAAGCAGCTTCGGCGTCGACCTGCCGTTCGAGAACATCTCCGAGTGCCACGTCGCGACCGTGCGTCCCGGCGCGATCCGCGGCAATCACTTCCACACGCGGCGCCGCGAAGTGCTGGTCGTGGTGTACGCAGATCGCTGGACGCTTCTGTGGGACGAAGGCGAGGGCACGCCCGTGCAGTCGAGAGCGTATGAAGGATCGGGCGCGATCGTGATGGAGGTGGATCCGCTCTGCGCGCACGCCGTCCGCAACGACGGTGCCCGCGACCTCCACCTCGTCTCCCTCGGAGACACGCGCGAGACCGACACGTTCCCGCGCCGTCTTGCCGAACCGCTCACGCGCATCGCCGGCATCGACGGCTGCCGCGCGGGCTGGCTCGCCGCGATCAAGGAGGACGACGCGCTCGAGACACGCATCGTCGCGACGGACGACGAGCTCGTCGCGCTGTTCGCGCAATGCGCGGTCGTCGCAATCGACATCCCGATCGGCCTCGCCGATCGCGGCGCACGCGCCTGCGACGTACACGCGCGGCGCTTCATTCGCAATCGAGGCAGCAGCGTCTTTCCTGCGCCGCTGCGCGCGTTCCTCCATCTGCGCGATTACGCGGAAGTGAACAAGCTCTCGCGCGAGCTGCAGGACCGCGGGATCAGCAAGCAGGCGTTCATGATCTATCCGAAGGTCGCGCAGATCGATCGCGTGCTACAGCGGCATCACGAGCTGCGGCCGCGCGTGTACGAGATCCATCCCGAGGTGACGTTCACGATGTGGAACGACGGAGTGCCGATCGCGGCGTCGAAGCACACGCGCGAAGGCATCGACGCGCGGAACGCGCTTGCGCGAGAGCACTTCGGCGAAGTTCCCGCCGCGCCGCGCGGCGCGCACGAGGACGATCTCCTCGACGCGCTGGCCGCGCTCTGGACCGCGGAGCGGATCGTCGCCGGACGTGCGCAGGAACTGGGCGACGCGCACGTGGATATGACGGGATTGCCGATGCGGATCGTGTACTAGCTTCCAATTTATCCCGCGCGTAGACGCGGGATCTCTGGTGCCCCCACGCGGATGTCGCCACGTGCAGCGTCAGTGCACGAAGAGATCCCCGCGTCTACGCGCGGGGATAAACTATAGAAAGCCATATGTCCTTCGGCATCCCTCAGGTCTTCATCAGCTCGACGAGCGAGTTCGCCGCGGAGCGGCGCAGCCTCGCCGCGGCCATCGACTCGATGGAAGACATGGACTTCAAGGCCTACGTCTACGAAGACGAGCGCCCGCCGGGAATCTCGCCGGAGAAACACTGCGCGCGCCGCATGCGCGATTCCGAGCTGGTCGTGCTGCTGGTCGGCTCGCACTTCGGCACGACCTTTCCGAACAAGAGCACCTCGATCGTGCAGTGGGAGTACGAGTATGCGAAGGAGCTTCCCCGTCCTCTGCATCCGTACGTGAAGAAACTTCCCGACGTCGCGGCGATCGATCCGCGGCAGGCGGACTTCATCCGCAACCTCACCGACTTCTCGAAAGGGTCGTGGTCGCGGATCTTCAGCAACGAGCGCGAGCTGATCGACTGGTCGGTGAAGGACCTGCGCAAGTGGCGCCTCGACAGTTGGAAATTGCACGAAGACCTGCAAGGCGACCGCAAGCGCTGGAAAGACCGGCTGCTCCTCGGCGCCGGCGGCGTGGTGAGCATCGCGCTGGCGGCCGGACTCGTGGTGGGGTTGCTCACCGACGTGCCGGCGACGAAGCTCGGCATCGTGCTCGCGGCCGGCGTCGCGGCGCTCGGCATCATTGGATGGTTGCTCAAGAAGGATGATCTATGACCACGTCTGAAGAGAATCCCTCCGTCAAAACCGCGGTCGCGCTGGAGGCACGTCGCCGCAAACGCGTGTTCACCATCTTTCTCGTGCTGCTGATCATCCCGCTCGCGATCGGGTTGTATGCGATCGCGAAGGCGCCGAGCGAGACCGAGGCCGTCGCGAGGAACGTCACGCCGATCATCGAGAAAAACGTCCAGAGGAACGTCGAGGAAAGCGTCAACCGGCGCGTGAAACAGGAGATCGAGCCGCGCGTCGACGAGGTCGTCGCGCAGCGCGCGAGTCCGATCATTCAACAGACGCTCGACAGGCAGCTCGACGTGAAGATCGGTAAGCAGCTGGACGATAAGGTCGTGGCGCGCGTCGATCGGCAATTCCGCTTGCAGGAAGGCAATCCCGAAGGGCGGAAGAAGATGCTCGAGCGAGTGAAGGAGCTGGAGGATCGCGTGGCCGCGCTCGAAAAACGACTGGACGCGATGAGCCGCCGTCCGGCGGTCACGCACGTGCCTGTGCCGCAGAGATGAGCATTGCCGACGAGATCCGCGACGCCTGCGATCGCTTCGACCGCGTCCTTGCCCGGCAGCTTGCCGAAGGTCTGGCAAAGGAGATTCGTGCGAGCAGTGCACCGTACTCGGCCGACCTCGCGCTCGACGCGCTTCAGCCGCTGCGCCGCAAACGGTATTTCGACATCGCTCTCGATCTCGCCGAGGCGGTGCTCGAGAGCGGGCAGAACGATCCGCTGCCGCGCATCTTTTACGTGCAGGCACTCATCGACACCGGACGGGTTGCGGCCGCGATCCCGTATCTCGAGTCGATCATCGCCGCGACTCCCGCGGACAGCGAGGCCCGCGTCGAAGCGGAAGGTCTCATCGGACGCGCGTACAAGCAGCTCTACGTGAACGGTGGCGGCAGTCCCGAGCAGAGGCGCGATTACCTCGCGCGCGCGTGCAAAGCCTATTACGACATCTTCGCCGCGAACAACGACGAATGGTGGCCCGGCATCAACGCCGTCGCGCTCTTTCATCAGGCGAAGGACCTGCCGCTCCCCAATCCTCGCGCGATTGCGCAGCGCATCTTCGACGACGTGCGCGCGGGCATCGAGCTGGGGAAACTCGGCGGTTGGGCATACGCCACCGCCGGCGAGGCCGCTCTCGCGCTGGGCGATCTGGAGACCGCGCGGCGATGGTATGAGGAGTACGCCGCCGCGCGGGTGGACGCGTTCGAGATCGCCAGCACGCTCCGCCAGTTGGTCGAGGTCTGGAGGCTCACGGACACCGAGTCTCCCGGCCGCGAGATCCTCCCACTGCTTCGCGCGGCGTTGCTGCAGCGCGAAGGTGGAGCGGTGAAGGTCACGCCGCAGGCTGTGCGCGCGCGGTTGGAATCGGCGGAGGACGACGGCCTGGAGAAGTCGTTCGGCGTGTACGGAACAGAGACCGTGCAGTGGTTCGAGACCGGACTCGATCGCTGCAAAGGCGTCTGCCGCATCGAGTACACGGACGACACTCCCGTAGGCACGGGCTTCGTCGTCCGCGGCGGCGACTTTCACGAGTCCCTCGGCGACGAGTTGCTCGTCCTCACGAATCATCACGTCGTCAACGACGACACGCCGGGTGCACTCCGCGCCGGCGATGCACAGGCGCGCTTCGAGGCGTTGAGCGAGGTTCGGACGTTTCGCTTTCACGCGAAGCTCGTCTGGTCCTCGCGCGAGCTGGACGCGACGCTGCTTCGCTTCACGAAGGCGCGGCCGGAGATCGAGCCGTTTCCAATCACCGAAGAGCGTCCGACGCGAACGAAGGATCAACCGCCGCCGCTGCCCCGCGTCTATCTGATCGGCCATCCCCTCGGTGGCGGGTTGTCGCTCTCGCTCGTCAACAACGAGCTCGTCGCCTCGGACGAGACGCGCCTGCATTACCGCGCACCGACGGAGAGGGGGAGCTCGGGCAGTCCGGTATTCAACGAGAAGTGGTTCGTGGTCGGCCTCCACCATCGCGGAGACGACGAGATCGAGAACCTCTTCGGCGGTCCGCCGTATCCCGGTAACGAGGCCTACTGGATCGGCGCGGTTCGCGCGCTTTGCGCGAAGAGCGCGATCACTCCTTCACCTCGTCCCAGATCTTCACGTCCTTCGACTCCCGCAAAAAAATCGTCCCGACGACGAACGTGAGCAGCGCGATCGAGATCGGATACCAGAGACCCGCGTAGATGTTGTTCGTGCGCGCGACGACCGCCGTCGCGATCAACGGCGTGAAGCCGCCGAACCAGCCGTTGCCGATGTGGTACGGCAGCGAGAGCGACGTGTAGCGGATCTTCGCCGGGAACGCCTCCACGAGGAACGCGGCGATCGGGCCGTAGACCATCGTCACGAAGATCACCTGCACGAACACGAGCAGCGTCATCACCACCGGCTGCAGCGGTGCGGACGCCGCCTTCATCGCCTGATAGATCGGGTAGTAGGAAAGCGCGGCGATGAGATTGCCGGCCATCATCACTTTCTTGCGGCCGATGCGGTCGGACAGCGCACCGAAGACGATGAAGAACGGCGTGCCGAGGAGCAGGGCGACCGCGACGATGATGTTCGCCTTCACAAAATCGACCTTGAGCACGTTCTGCAGAAAGAACAGCGCGTAGAACTGGCCCGTGTACCAGACCACCGCTTGTCCAGCCGCTGCGCCAAAGAGCACGAGCAGGATCACGCGCCAGTTGCGGCCGCTGCCGAGGGAATCGCGCAGCGGCGAGGTGGAGGTCTTGCCCGCGCTCTTGAGCTGTGTGTAAAGCGGCGACTCGCGCAAGCGCAGTCGGATGTAGAGCGACATCAAGACCAGCAGGATCGACAGGATGAACGGGATGCGCCATCCCCAGGTCTTGAAGTCCGCATCGGACATGGTCGAGCGGACGATGAGGATCACGCCGAGGGAGACGAAGAGGCCGAGGGTGGCGGTGGTCTGGATGAAGCTCGTGTAGAAGCCGCGCTTGTTGTCGGGCACGTGCTCGGCAACGTACACCGCTGCGCCGCCGTACTCGCCGCCGAGGGCGAGGCCCTGAAGGAGGCGAAGGAGAACGAGGATGATCGGCGCGAGGATGCCGACCTGTTCGTACGTCGGCAGCAGACCGATGACGAACGTCGCGCCGCCCATGATCAGCAGCGTCACGAGGAACGCGTACTTGCGTCCGACGAGATCGCCGATGCGTCCGAAGAAGATCGCGCCGAAGGGACGCACCGCGAAGCCGGTCGCGAATGTCGCCAGCGTCAACAAGAAGGCGGCGGTTGGATTCTCCTTCGGAAAGAAGAGACCGGACATGATCGCCGCGAGGGAGCCGAAGATGTAGAAGTCGTACCACTCGATCATCGTGCCGGCGGCGGCGGATGCGATGACCTTCCAGATGGAGTAGTCGCGCTCGGTTTTCATGTGCGCGGCATTATGCACGGAGCGCAGCGGCGCGATCAGCGAACGTGGAACCTCGCGGCGTACAACATCGTGGCGACTCTGCGCAGGATCGGATCGCCGTAGTGCCGCCCGTCCACGAAATCGCCGCCGCCCCACCATTCGGCCGTTTGGAGGAAGTCCTTCGTCGAGAAGCTTTCCCAGTGGTTCATGGCGTTCGGGTGTTGACACCACTTATCGTGCGCGGGGCATTCGCGCTCGCTCTGTTCGCAGTCTTCGCGAAGCGCCTTCAAGAAATGAAGAAACGTGGGTTCGTCGGAGACGCTCTCGATGAGCTTCTGCGCGGTTTCGCTATCCATGGCTCGGCTCTCCCTCTCCGGCGATTGTAGCTTGCGGGATAATCCCGCTCATGCTCGCAAACCGCTCGATCCCTCGATCCTCGGTGATCCCGGAGGTGGGTTATCCGGACGTGGGCGAAGCCGTCGCCTGGCTCACCGATGTCTTCGGCTTCACGCCACGGTTGTTGATCGCGAATCATCGCGCGCAGATGCACGTCGGCGATGGCGCGATCGTGGTGACCGAAGGATCAGACGGGCAAAGCGCGGTGCTGATTCGCGTGGAAGACATCGATCGCCATCACGACCGCGCGAAGGAGCGCGGCGCGCGGATCGTGCGTCCGCCGATGGATTACCCATACGGCGAACGGCAGTACACCGCGGAAGACTTCGCGGGTCACCGCTGGACGTTCTCGCAGTCGATCGCGGACATCGATCCCGCGGAGTGGGGCGGCACGCTCGTTAATGATCAGGGATGATCGGGCTCGCCCGAGCAGCGGAACGCGCGTCGCTCTTTCTGCCACTGACAGGTGAAGGTCCACCAGCCCGGTGACTCTCCCGCGTTTCCGAAATCGCGAAACCGGAAACCGCCGGGGATGGCCTCGATCCCCTCCGTCGACGGCTCGTCGCCCGGACTGACGTAGATCTCGGGCTCGTGAAGCGCGAACTGTTCGACGCGTCCGTCCGGATGAATCGTGAACAGCGCGTACTCCCACTTCGTGTTGTTCGTGTACTGGCCGAGATTGAAGTCCGGCCGCCCGTCGCCGTTGTAGTCGGAGATCGCGAGGCGCGATGTGGGCTTGTTCCAGAACCACAGCGTGTCGTCGGAATGGTGGAGGAACACCGGGGTCCGGACGATCCGCTTGCTCGACAGCTCGACGACCGCTTCGAAGTGCCCGTCGATGTGATCGCCGCAGTATCCGCACGGCTCGGGATCCTGATAGCGAACGGCGTCGCGCGACTCGATCCGGATCCGGTCGATCACGCCGTCGCCATCGACGTCCACCTTGCCGGTGGCTACTGTCCAGAGAAGAACGGCCAGGATCATGGCGAGATCGTCACTTTCCCTCGCGTTCGTACTGCTGGTCGACGGCGAAACCAACGACATCGCGATACCACGTCAGGCTCTTTGGGAGGTCCTTCACGGTCAGCGATGCCGCCAGGGCGAGGCCGCATAAAGACGCCGAATCGTTGCTCATTGCGGCGCAGTATAAGTGCGACGGCCCCTCCTCCCACCCACATGGGAAGAGGGGCCGCGCCGTGTAGAGAGAGATGGGGCCTGCGAGCCCGATTACCGTTTGGCTGCCACCATGACCGCGCCCTTCGGCGCGGCTGGAGCAAGCGCCGCCACGAGCTTTGCGTCGTGTCCGTAGATGTCTTCGTAGAAGTGAACCGTGCCGTCGGTCTGCGCGACCACGGTCTGATAGGTGATCGTCACCGTGATCGGCTTCTCGAGGTTCACGTACATGTCGTCGCGCTTTCCTTCGAGCGCGCTCTTGATTTTTTCCTTCGTCCACTCCGGCTTCTCGCGCAGCACCCACTCCGCGAGCGCGGCCGGGTCTTCCACGCGCACGCAACCGTGGCTGAAGTCGCGGCGCGCGCGGGCGAAGAGCGACTGCTGCGGCGTCGAGTGGAGATAGACGTTGTTGTCGTTCGGGAAGAGGAACTTCACCAGGCCGAGGGCGTTCGACGTGCCCGGCTTCTGGCGCACCTGGAGCGATCCCTTGCGCACGCGGGCCACCGTGTCTTCGTTGATGTCCTGTACGCGGCCGGCGTCGTCGATGATCTGATAGTTGTTCCTCGCGGCGTAAGCGGCGTCGAGCTTCGGGCCGATCTCGCCACGCTGGATGCTCGGCGGCACGTTCCAGTAGGGGCGGAAGACGACGTGCTTCAGGTCGCCGTCGAAGATCGGGGTCTTGTGGCCGGCGGCCTTGCCGACGACGACGCGCATCGTGAGCTCGTCATCACCAATTGCGTGAAGGCGGAACTCCGGGATGTTCACGACGATCGCCGGCGCTTCGACGACCGGAGTCCAGCGCACGCGCTCGAGCGCGATCTCGATCTGCTTCACGCGCTGCGACGCCGGGACATTGAGCTGCGCAAACGTGCCCTTGGCGATGACGCCGTCGGCGTCGAGGCCATGGCGCGACTGGAAGTTTTTCACCGCGTCGACGATCGCGCCCTCGTACTTCGTTCCCTGGACGTTCGCGTCCGCGGCGAGGTCGCCGTAGAGGCGGAGCTTCGCGGCGAGCTGCGGAAGCGCAGTGTAGTCGTCGCCCGCTTTGATCTTCGTGACGACCGGAAGCGCCTGGTCGGCTGCCGCGGCGATGCGGCGATAGTTCGCAAGAGCCGCGATCAGGCGGCGGTACTCGGGATTGGATGGTTCCACCATCGCGATCACCGACGCCGGGTCGGCGGAGGTGATGACGCGGTTCACGAGCTCGGGAAGGTAAATCGTGTCGGGCTGGCCTTCGTACGAGAAGTCCATCGTCTGCGGGCTCACGCGGCCGGTGCGGAGGTCGACGGCGTAGCGGATGAGCGTCGCGGTCATGGCGACGTCGAAGCGCGCCTGCGCGCCCGCGCCGATAGGCGCCTCAACGACGCCCTGAAGGTCGGACATCCGCGCGGTCCAGCGACCGGCCTCGTAGTCAGCCGCGCGGAGACCTTTGGTCTCGGCGGTCTCGAACAGGGCGATGACGGCCTTCGCCTGCGGCGTCGGCTGCGCGTTACGCGTCCAGACCGGGCGATAGCCGGTCGGACCGTAGAAGTTGCGGAGGTGAGTGCGGTCGGCACTCGCATCGGAGAGGACCAGCGACTGCAGCATCCTCGCGACCGGCGTGGCAGGAGCCACGTCGACGGTCTGCGCGAAGAGCGTGACCGAGGTCAGGACTGCAATCAGGAGAACCGTGAGCCTTTTCATGGCTCTCAAGGTAAGAACGGACTGCGGCAGAAGTGTGGCGGCTTTCGAGAGAGATTCTGGGGAAAGGGGACGCGATGTGAGCGCGCTCACGGAAAGGGGGGCGTTTCGTGACTGGCGTCACGGAGTTGCCAGTTGCCAGTTACCAGTTGCCAGCGCTGGTTGGCCTGGGTGTGCTGGCAACGGGCAGCTGGCAACTGGCAACTGGCAACGGGCAACTAACTCGAGCGAAGCGAGATCAGAGTGATCTCCCCGCCCACCGCGAGTCGGGTCGGCGGACCCCAGTAGCCCGTCCCGCGATTCACGTACAGCCAGGTGCGTCCCACGCGATGCAGTCCCTTCGCGATCGGCTGGAACCGGCGGATCACGAGATTGAACGGGAAGAACTGGCCGCCGTGCGTGTGGCCGGAGAGCTGGAGGTCGACGCCGAGGCGGCTCGCGGCTTCGGCGGTCTGCGGGCGGTGCGAGAGCAGCACCTTGACCGCGTCCACGGGAGCGCCGGCCAGTGCGCGATCGGGATCCTGCTTGTGCGTGTCGCGGCCGACCGGATCGGTGACGCCGGCAATCACGACGCGCGCGTCGCCGCGCGCGATCACCCGGTGCTCGTTCTTCAGGAAATCGAGGCCGAGGGACTGCAGGTGCGCAACCCACTCGCCGGCGGACCAGTAGTACTCGTGATTGCCGGTGACGTAGAAGACGCCGTCGCGTGCGCGGAGATCGCGCATCGGCTCGACCTCGTTGCGCAGGTCTGCCATCGGACCGTCGACGAGATCGCCCGTGATCACGATCGCGTCCGCGTTCAGCGCGTTCGTGCGCTCGACGAGCGACTGCACGAACGGGCGGCGAATCGTGGGGCCGACGTGCACGTCGCTCCATTGGATGATCCGGTAGCCCTCGAGCTCCGGCGGAAGATCATCGATCGGCACCTCGACTCGGCGCACGCGCGGACAACGCGCCTGCACGAGTCCGACGAGCGACAGCGCGCCCGCCGCGCCGAGGATCGTCAGGCTCATCACGCGCGGATCGAGCATCGGCCACGTGCGCGCGGAGATCGCCCAGCGCGCCAGCGCGTACGCGCCGCGCATGACGTCGCCCACGAACACGAGCACGAACAGCGTCGAGAAAAGCGCGAGCGTCGCGTAGCCGGTCCAGTGCACCGACGTTCGCGTGCCGAGGAACAAGGGCAGCGCGGGCAGGAGCGCCGCGACGAGGATCATCGTCCAGCCGAGCACCGGCGCGAGTCCCGCGGCGGCGGCGCCGGCCAGGATTGGCCGTCCCGCGTATGCGAACAGCGACAGCCACACAGCGGCGGTGACGGCGAAACGTGCGGGAGATGCGAGCGCGACGGCGCGAGATCTCTTCATGAGTGCTGTTGAAACAGTGCGGCCCGCGGCCCTATTCGATCGTCACGTTATGCGAAACTGTTCGGCGACTCGACCCGTGTTCAGACCTATGATCCGCCCCGTCCTGGTGACCCTCCTCGTCGCGCCTTTGCTGCACGCGGCCACTTACCTCGTTCCGGGAGACGCGGAGCTCATTCAATCCTCGGACGAGATCGTCGTCGTCACCGGCGTCGCCGCACACTCCGAGCGCAACGCGCGCGGCGCCATCGTCACGCGGTACACGGTTCGCGTCGAAGAGACGCTGAAAGGACAGACGACGCCCGGCGCGCATCTCGTGCTGACGGAGCTCGGCGGCGTGGTCGGCGGGCGCGCGCGTATCATTCCCGGCTCGCCGCGCTACGAGACCGGCGCGCGCTATCTCGTCTTCACGTCGACGAATCGCGATCTCGAGCCCGCGACGTACGGACTCTCCCTCGGACAATTCGCGCTCGAGCACGGCCACGCGATTCGACGCGGGATCCACGGCTTCGACCACAACCTCGACTCGCACGTCGAGCGCTCCCGCGACGCGCAGCTCTTCACTCGATACATTCGCGATCTCGTCGCACATCGCTTTTCTCCGGCCGACTACTTCACAGCCGCTCGAGCCGCGGAAGCGATCGAGCCGAACGTGTTGAACTACAGCCGCTACTCGTTCCTACTCGACGAAGGCGCGGTCGGCTACCGCTGGGTCTCACCCACGGTCGACTGGGTGCGCAACGGAACGCAGCCGGGATCCGACGGTGCGGCCGCGGTCGCGATGGCATTCGGACAGTGGAACACGACCGACTCGAGCATCGACTATCGCGACATCGGCGTCGACGCGACGGCGCTGGGCGGAACCGAAATCCCCGACGGAAAGAACACCGTGCTCTTCAACGACCCGAACAACGAGATCACGGAGCCGTCGGTCGTAGGCCGCGGCGGCGCGTTCCGCGAGGACGACTTGTATTCACTCGACGGCGAAACGTTCTGGGCGATCGTCGAAGCCGACGTCGTCATCGCCCACAATTCGTTCTCGCAAAATTGTCTCGACACGATCGTCACCCACGAGCTCGGACACACCCTCGGTATCCGCCATTCGAATTCGCCGCCGACCGGGACCGCGTGCGGCACGACCGCGAAATGTACGACCGACGCGATCATGAATGCCTCGGTGTCATGCGCGTGGAAGGGCATCCTGCGTCCGTGGGACGAGGAAGCCGCCGCGTCGGTGTACGGCGACGGCCTCGACTGCGTGAACCCGGCGATCGTCGAGCAGCCGGTTTCGATGACCGTACGCCGCGGCGAGGGTTTCCGCGTGGAGGTGACGGCTTCGGGAAGCGAGCCGCTGCGTTACGAGTGGTTCGAAGGCGAGCGCGGCGTAACGACGCACCCGGTCGGCAACGACAGCCGCCGGCTCATCATCGCCGCGGGCCGCGAGGCGACCACAACGTTCTGGGTGCGGGTATCGAACACCTGCGAGAGCGTGGACAGCGAAGCGGCGACGGTGACGGTGATAGTCCCGGCTCGACGGCGAACGGCGAGGCATTGACAGTTCTGTTCGCCTCGTGATCCACCTCACGCAATTTCTTCGGGCGCAGCGTTATTGTGTGTCGCAGGTCCAGCGCCCTCCGCGGCGTCAACAACATTCAACAAGGGTCCGTCACCGAATGCTCAGAACCATCCGTGCCTCTCTCCTCGCCGCCATCGCCGCGGTTCTATTCGTTGCTCCCGTCAGGGCCGCAACCTTCATCGTCCCTCCTGATGAAAAGCTGGTCGACGATTCGTCGGCGATCGTTTTCGGGACTGTGATCCGCGCAGAGCCACGCTTCACGGAAATCGGAGAGATCGAAACCGTCTACACCATCGCCATCGACGAGGTCCTGAAAGGCAAGCTCGATTCGATGCAAACCAGCGTCGTCGAATGGGGCGGCGTCATCAACGGCAAGGGCATGGTCATGTCCGGGGCCCCGCGGTACGAAGTGGGGAAGCAGTACCTCGTCTTCATGACCGAGAATCGGAACGGCGAGTGGACCACACAGCATCTGACGCTGGGCCGATTCGAATCGGTCCGCACGGAGAAGGGCGAGCTCCTCGTCCGCGACACCTCCGAGGTTCATGGATGGGACATTCACGGGAACCCGCCCGTCGAGATCGAGCGCAAGGCCGACACCTTTCGCGCGTTCGTTCGTGAGCGGGCGAGGGGACGCGACATCAGGACGAACGCTCAGGAGGGATCGTCGCCTGCTTCGTCCGGTGTGGTGACTCCGAACTTCGCGGGCTACGACCTCGAGGACGCATCCGCCGTCGGTGCCGCCGCATGGGTGGATGACAGTGGGTCGGACGTCTCGTACTCGATCTCCGGAGCGCCGGCGAGCGGGAACGTCAAGGACGTGTTCGACAGTGAGGAACGGATCATCGAAGAGGATCCGAACAACGTAATCGCCGGTGCGTTTTCAGGCTCCGGGGTCGTCGCTACCGCGTTCTGGGGTTTCAACGCGCCCGATCACAGTTTCGATAGCCACACGTTCAGCACGATCACGGGAAGCGACGTCGTCACGCAGAACGGCTTCAAAGACTCTGGTCTGTCGCAGAGCACCTTTCGTTCGGTAATGGCTCACGAGCTCGGGCACACACTCGGCTTCCGACATTCGAATGAGGAGTGCCCTACAGGAGCGCCGTGCGTCAACCAGGCGATCATGAACTCCTCGGTAGGTGCATCGAACGGTGTGCTTCAGCAGTACGACATCGACGCCGTGCGGGCCGTCTACGGCAGCGGCGGAGACGCCACTCACTACGTGAAAAACAACGGACGCCGCACGAACACGTCCGTTTCGTTCAAGATCGCCGAATTGGGCTGCATCGCGCCGGCGATAACGACGCAGCCGCAGAACAAGAGCGTTTCGGTCGGCTCGACCACGTCGCTGAGCGTCGTCGCCGGCGGCACGACTCCTTTCACGTTCCAGTGGTTCTTCGGCAACTCGCCCGACACGACCAATCCCGTGAACGGTGCGACCTCCAGCTCGATCAACATCACGCCGACCAGCCCAGGCGTTGGCAGCTACTGGGTGCGCGTTTCCAACAGCTGCGGTTCGCCCGCGAACAGCAACACGGCCACCGTCACGGCCACGTGCACGAATCCCGCGATCACCGGCCAGTCGCCGAACCCCACGATCTCCGAGGGGAGCTCGACGCAGCTTTCGGTGACGGCGACGGGGAGCGGTCTCGTCTTCCAGTGGTTTGAAGGCGCCGTTGGCGACACATCGCAGCCGCGCGGCACGAACAGCAGCACACTCACTGTCACCCCGTCGACCACCAGGAGCTACTGGGTGAACGTGACGGGTCTTTGCGGCTCGCCCGTACGCAGCAGCGCGTTCGTCGTGACTGTCGTTCCGTGTGCCACGATCACCGTCGATCCGCCGACCGCCACGGCAGGCACCGGCGCTGGCAACTACAACCTGAACGTGATTGCCAGCAGTACATCACTGCCGTTGACCTACACCTGGTTCCGAGGCAACACTCCGGGTTTCGGCGGCACCTCGCTTGGCACCGGTCAGACGAAAAACGTCACGGTGACGGCAGCAACCGGCTTCTGGGCACGTGTGCAGAACGGCTGCGGCCGCGTCGAATTCAGCTCGCTCATCACGCTCGCGCCGTGCACGCTGCCGACCATCACTTCGCAGCCCACGGACAAGAGCGTCAACTTCAACCAGACCGCACAGCTCTCCATCGGCGTCAGCGCCGGCGCGACTGTGACCTGGTACCGCGGCGTCGTCGGCGATCTCACGAACCAGATCGGCACCGGTACGGCGATCAACACTCCCGCGCTTACGGCCACCACGTTGTTCTGGGCGCGGGTGTCGAATACCTGCGGCCCCATCTCCTCGCGGCAGGTGACGGTCACGGTGAATCAGCTCACCGAGCTCGTGCCGATGCTGAACGGCCGGTTCTTCGTGCAGGTGCGCTACATCAACCAGTTCGACAACAACAAGGAAGGCAAGCTCCTGGGCCGCTCGTTGTTCAACTCGCCCATCAGCGATACCGCGATCTTCACGTTCGGCGATCCGTTGGTCGTGGAGTTGATGGTTCGTCTGTCCGACGCCCGTCCGTTCGAGGACAAGATCCATCTCTTCCTCGGCGGCCTGAGCGACGTCGAGTTCTCCATCGTCGTCACCGACTCGCAGACCGGCATCATCCGCGAGTACCGAAAGCCGGCCAATCAACTCGTGGGTGCGATCGACCGCACGTCATTCCCCGGCGGCATTTCACTGCAGAGCGGCCTCGATTCATTGATGGCGCAGACCGTGGCGCCGAACACGAATGTTGAGCTGACGGTCAAGGTCCTGAACAATCGCTTCGAAGTGCGGATGCGCTATCGAAACCAGTTCACCAACCCGGCCGGCGAGGGCTACATGAACGGTCGCTCCATCGCCAGCTCGCCGACCACGGAGACGGCGGTGTTCTTCTTCGACCAGAACGTCGGATCGGTGGAGTGGATGGTGCGCTTCTCCGACGCGCGTCCGTTCGCGAATCGCATCGACATGTTCCACGGGGGCCTGAGCGACGTCGAGTTCACGATCGAAGTGCTCGACACGAAAACCGGAGTCCGCAAGGAGTACCACAAGGGTCCGTTCAGTCTGCTGGGGCAGGTGGATCGCGACTCGTACGTGCCTTGAATCGGTTGGCGGTTGACGGTTGGCGGTTGGCGGGAGAGCCCGCCAATCGTCAACCCACCGGCTGAAACCATCTTGCGCTTGCGGCATCGAATATTCGTCGCCGATAGAATCGTTTCGAAGGCGCAGGAGGCATGCGGTGGTATCCCGGAAAAATCAGTTCATCCCGTATCTGATCGTTCTCCTCTTCGGCTGCGTGCAGTCGCAATCCGCACCGCTGCCTGCAGCCGCGGCGTCGAAGTCGACCAAAGGAGGCTCAGCGAAAATGACCCAGCAGTACGCGAAACCGTCCGAGGCGGAGCTCAAGAAGACGCTCACGCCGATTCAGTACGACGTCACGCAGAATGAAGGCACCGAGCCGCCGTTCCGTAACGAGTACTGGAACAATCACGAGCCCGGCATCTACGTCGACGTCGTCAGCGGCGAGCCGCTATTCTCCTCGCTCGACAAGTTCGACTCCGGCACCGGCTGGCCGAGCTTCACCCGTCCGCTCGAGCCGGAGAACGTCAAGACGAAAACCGACCGGAAGTTGTTCATGGCCCGCACGGAAGTGCGCTCGAAGCACGCCGACTCGCACCTCGGACACGTTTTCGACGATGGTCCCGCGCCGACCGGTCAGCGCTTCTGCATGAACTCCGCGTCGCTGCGGTTCGTCCCGGTCGCGAAGCTCGAGGCCGAGGGCTACGGCGAGTACAAGAAGCTGTTCGAGAAGAAGACCGCCGCGAAGCCGGGCACGACGCAGGTGGCGACTCTCGCCGGCGGCTGCTTCTGGGGCGTCGAGGAGTTGATCCGCAAGTTGCCGGGCGTCGTCGACACGGAAGTCGGCTACACCGGCGGCGCGGTGAAGAACGCGACGTACCGCAATCACGAGGGACACGCCGAGGCGATCAAGATCACGTTCGATCCGGCGAAGATCTCGTACGAGGACATCCTCGAGTTCTTCTTCAAGATCCACGACCCGACGACGCTGAACCGTCAGGGCAACGACGTCGGCACGTCGTACCGCTCCGCGATCTTCGTCCACAACGACGAGCAGCGGAAGGTCGCCGAGCAGGTGAAGGCGAAGGTGGAGAAGTCCGGCGCTTGGAAACGCCCCGTCGTCACGGAGATCGTGCCGGCGAAGGAGTTCTGGTCCGCCGAGGATTACCACCAGGATTACCTGCAGAAGAACCCCGGCGGCTACACGTGCCACTACATTAGGCCGGTCAAGTTCGAGTAATAGGAAAACAAAAACGTAGGGCGTGGCTTCAGCCCGCCTCCTCGTGGGTGGGGGCGTGCTAGAGCCACGCCCTACGTTCTGTAGAGAAACGTCGAAGTACGCGAGTGCCGAGGGATCATCGAATGATGATTACCGGCCGGATCGCATACCGTCGTCACCTTCCTCATTTCCAGAGCGATTTCAAAACGTACTTCGTCACGTTCGTAACGCGACAGCGCATGACATTGTCTGAGCCGGCGCGCGATGTCGTTCTGCGCCACCTCGTGCAGTGCTCGATGTATTGGTTACACGTCGCAGTCGTGATGCCGGATCACGTTCATGTGCTGGTGACTCCGAACGATCCGCTCGCCTACGTTATGGGACGAGTAAAAGGTGCTTCCTCGCGCGAAGTGAATCTGCTTCTCGGCAGGAACGGGTCGCTGTGGCAGCAAGAGAGCTTCGATCACGAGCTGCGTCGTGACGAGAGCCTTCAGCAAAAGGCGGAGTACATTCGCCAGAACCCAGTGCGAAAGGGACTCGTGCAACGTGCCGAGGATTACCAGTGGTTGTGGTGGAACCCGAAAACGTAAGACGAAAAACGTAGGGCGTGGCTTCAGCCCGCCCCTCGGGTGGGTGGGTGGAAATCGCCCCCACCCACGAAGGAGGCGGGCTGAAGCCACGCCCTACGTTTCCTATCTCGGGACTGCCGCCACGATCCGCAATGGGCCGCCGGATCCGCGTGCGATCTTCATCGGCAGCGCAATGACGAAAGCGCCGCGGGCGGGGAGACGGTCGAGATGGGCGATGTTCTCGAAGCCGGGGACGTCGGCGCCGTTGGCGACGCGGTGGACCAGGAAGTCGCGAGACTGCCCGTAGTCGATGCTTGCGGTGTCGACGCCGAGGGCGGCGACGCGGCGCTCGGTGACGAGCAGTCGCGCGGAGTCCTCGCCGTACGACGGGAAGTGCAGATTGTCCGTTGCACCGGGAGTGTCGTCGCCGAAGTACCGTTTGCGATCCGGCCAGCGTGCGCCCCAGCCGGTGCGCAGCAGAACGATCGTTCCCGCCGCGATCGTTCCGTGTTGCGCTTCCCACGCGCGCACGTCGTCCACGGTCAGACGATAGTCGGGATTCGCGTCAGCCTTCGCGGCGACATCGATCACCACTGCCGGCGCGAGAAGTTGCTGCAGCGGAATCTCATCGGCAGTGTGCTTCCCTTCCGCGAAATGAATCGGCGCGTCGAGGTGCGTCCCGCCGTGCTCCGGCGTGCAGATCGAGTTCGACGAATAGAAATATCCGGCCGGGGTCGGGCCGTACGCGAGCTGCTTCAACTCGAACAACGACGGCGACGTCGGCCAGTACAACGTCTTCTCGTCGAACGCCCAGGTGAGGTCGACGAGCTCCGCGTTACGAAGGTCGAGCGGCGCAGGAGTGGTGGTGGCGCATGCGCAGAACGCGAGGAGCGCGAGGGCGGCGAAGTGTCGATGCATGGCGCGATTCTAACGGCGGAACAGGAGGAGGTCGCGCGTCATCGTGACGTCCGCCTCGTCGAGCTGCTCGAGCCGCTCGCGCTCGCGCGTACGCAAGCCGCGGTACGACGACGACATGACCTCGATCATTGCCGCGCGATCGAGTCGCGCGACATGACGGAGCGTTTCCCGCCGCTCGAGCGCGAAGTGTGATGCGAATTCCGCGATCGTGCGCTCGACGCGGTCGCGCTCCACGCGCTCTCCCTGCGTCGCCTCCCGCAATTCGACGAGGTCCTCCGCGCCCGGAATGACGACGAGCAGCGCGCCGTCGGGACGCAGCACGCGATGGAACTCTTCCGCGTTCATGCGCGCGGTGATCGACGTGACCGCACCGAACGACGCATCGGCAAACGGAAGGAAGCGATCGGCGTTCGCAACGACGAACGAGCAGTCGCGAAACGTCCGCGCCGCGAGCTCGATCGCCGGAACTGAAATGTCGATGCCCCACGCCTCGACATCGTACGCGCGCCGGAACGCCGCGAGATGCGAGCCCTCGCCGCATCCGACGTCGAGCAGCGCACCTTCGACAGGGAACGCGCGCACGATCAGATCGACGAGCGGATCGCCGCGCTCATAAAATTTCCGCCGCGCCGCCACCGCCTCGGCGGTATCTCCGGGATTCGGAGAACGCCGATCCTGCGGCTGCAGCAGATTGACGTAGCCGCTCCGCGCGATGTCGAACGAATGGTTGTTCGCGCACACGTACTGCTTTTCTTCGCGTATCAGTGGCGAGCGACAGTGACGGACGGTGCAGAGGAGGTTCACAGTCGCACAGTCTCATAGTCTCAGAGGAGTTTGGCAGCGACGCTCTATGAGACTCTGAGACTGTGAGACTCTGAGACTCTCCTCGTAGACTCGTAGACTCGTCGACTCGCGGGCTCGCAGGCGTAGACTCGTCCCGTGCTCCGCTCCACCCGTCGCCTCGCCCTCCTCGTGGTCGGGCTGATCGCGTTCGTGATCGTGACCGCGTTTCTCTACCAACTCGGGATGGCACGGCTCGAGGGAAAGCCGCGCACGTTCTGGCAGTCCTTCGAGTGGGCGGGCGAGACGCTGAGCACGACCGGGTACGGCGCGGACGCGCACTGGTCGCATCCGGCGATGGTCATTCTCGTGGTGGCCGTGCAGTTCGTCGGCGTGTTCCTCGTCTTCCTCATCATTCCGATCTTCCTCGTCCCGTTCCTCGAAGAACGCTTCGAGGAAAAAGTGCCGCGCACCGCGAGCAACAAGCTCCGCGATCACGTGATCGTCTACGGCTTCGGGCCGAGTGTCGAGACGCTGCTGCAGCGGCTCGCGTCCGCGAACGTGCCGACGCTCGTCGTCGAGACGAACGAGGAAACGGCCCGCGCGGTGATGGAGCAGAAACTCCCCGTCGTCTTCACGCGCTCCGACGAAGACGCCCTCGGCGTCGCGCGCCTCGATTTCGCACGCGCGATCGTCGCCAACGGCAGCGATCAGGAGAACGCGGCCATGATCCTTCGTGCGCGGCAGATGGGATTCGCGCGCGAGATCTACGCGTTCGTCGAGAATCCCGCGCACCGCAAGCCGATGGAGCTCGCCGGCGCGACCGCGGTGTACACGCCGCGACACATCGTCGCGGCCGCGCTCGCGGCGCATGCGAGCGATAGTCTCAGTCCGCGCCTCCCCGGTCTCGATCGCATCGACGGACTCCTGCGCCGCGAAGTGCGCATCTCCGCCGCGAGTCCGCTCGCCGGCAAAACGCTGCGCGATGCCGCGCTTCCGGCGGTGGTCGTCGGCATGTGGCGCCGCAGTCAGCTCGTGACGCGCTGCGTGCCCGACGCGGTTCTCGAGCCGAATCTCATGCTCGAATTGGTCGGCACTCCCGACGCGCTGAACGAATCAGCGTCGCGTCTCGGCGCGCGTCTGCTGCACGATGAAGGTCCGTTCCTCGTCGCCGGATTCGGTGAGGTGGGACGGAAGGTCCACGAGCTCCTCACCGACGTCGGCGAGGAAGTGCGCGTCGTCGAGCGCAGCGCCGGACCGAATGTCGACGTCGTCGGGGATGTGCTCGACTCGTCTGTGCTCGAGCGCGCGAACCTCGCCGAGGCGCGTGCACTGATCCTCGCTCTCGACAGCGACGACTCGACTCTTTTTGCAACCGTCATCGCGCGCGATCTCGCGTCCGACGTGCCGATCATCGCGCGTGTGAATCACGCGCGGAACCTCGACAACATTCATCGCGCCGGCGCGGACTACGCGCTGTCGATCGCCGACGTCTCCGGCCAGATGCTCTCCACGCGTCTCCTCGGACGCGACGCGCGTGTGCGCGAAGAGCACCGCCGCGTCGTTCGTCTCGAAGGCGAGAGCGTCCGCGGACGCACGCCGGCGGAGCTCGCGTCGGCGGAGGGACGGGCCGTGCTCGCGATCCAGCGCGGCGGCGAGATCCTCTGCCGCGTCGATCCGGAGCTCCGGATCGACGCAGGGGATGCGGTGTGGGTTTGCGCGGTGTAAATCCGTTTACGTTTCGCTGCCCGTGAAACGGAACCGCGTCACTTCGCTCTCGAACTCCTGACCGCTGCTGACGAGTCTCTGCATCGTGCTGTTGAACTCGCGCGCGACGTCGTCGTTCTTCTGGGCGATGTCGAGCATCACCCGCGACGCATCGGCGATGCGCTCGGTCTCCTCGAGCTGCCGCTCCAGCAGATCGCGCATGGCGCGAGCGTCTTCCGAAATACGTTCGAGCGCCGCGGTGATGCCGCGTCCCGCGAGCGACTGCTCCTCGGTGGCGTTCTTGACCTGCGCGGCGATGTCACGCACGCGCTCCGACTCCTGGGCCATGAGCTGCGTGCCGCGCGCCTGCTCGGTCGTGGCGCGGTTGATCTCGGAGATGTGATCGGACATGCGCGAGGTGACTTCGTGCAGACGGCGGCTGGCCGACGACTGCTCGCTCAGCGCGCGGTTCATCCGCGTGGCCATGTCGTACGAGCGGGATGCGCTGTCGACGATCTTGCCGAGGGAGCTCGCCGCTTCCTCCGCGAGCTGCACGTTCTGCGTCACGCGTGTCACGCCCTCGTGCATCTTTGCCACCGCCGCGCGCGAGCCGCTCTGCACCGCTTTGATGATCGCGGCGATCTCCTTCGTCGATCCCCGCGTCCGCTCCGCGAGCTGGCGGATCTCCTCGGACACGACGGTGAAGCCCGCGCCATGCTCGCCCGCCTGCGCGGCGATGATCGCGGCGTTGAGCGAGAGCAGGTTGGTCTGGTTCGCGACTTCCTCGATGACGTTGAGGATGCGGCTGATCTCGCCGACGCTGCGCTGCAACTCGTCCATCGTCTTCGCGGTGCTGACCGTCAACGCGCGCGTGTCGTTGATGCCTTCGACCGTGCGCTGCACGGCCGCGCCGCCGCCGCGCGCGTCCTCGCGCACCTGTTCGGCGAGATCGGCCGTCGACTGCGAGCTCGCCAGCAGCTCGGAGACAGTCGAGTCCATCTCCGCGACAAACGACAACACTTCCTCGCCGATGCTGGCCAGGACTTCCGTGCGATTCGAGGTCTCGATCATCGTCGCGTTCATCTGCGTCGCGGACGACGAGGTCTTCTCCACGGACTGGAAGAGGTAGTCCATGCTGCGCGCGACTTCTTCCGCGGAGGCTTGCAGCTCGAGAGCGCGCGCGGACGCATCCTGCGTCAGGTCGTTCACGGTCTCCGCGGCTTGCAGCACGCCGCGAATGCCGCCGCGTACGTTCTCGACCGCCGTCGAGGAGCGTTGCGTGAGTGTGCTCTGTTCGCGCGAGCGCTCGAGGAGCATCTCCGTGCCGCCGGTGATGACGCGCACGCCGTCGGTGATCGTCGTACCGCTGCCGCCGACGCGGCCGAGCAGGCGGCGGAGGTTGGAGCGCGTCTCGCCGAAACTGCCGGCGAGGTGGCCCACTTCGTCGTCCGCGAACACGCGCGGTGCGACGTCGAAGTTGCCGTTGGCCATCTCGCTCGCGACGCCGCGGAGCTCGTGCAGCGGACCGGTGACGTCGCGCGAGAGCACGATCGTCGCGATGATGAACGCAGCCGTGGTCAAGAGCATCACCGCGAGCGTGTAGATGGTCACCTGGAAGGGGATGTTGCGATAGGCGTCGAACGGAATCGCGAGCACGAGGATCGTGCCGTCCTTGAGCTCCGCGAAGCGCAGGACGTGCTCGCTGGTGAAGCTGCGGCTGTCGCCGTTACGTGTGACGCGGATGGCGCGGACTTCGTCCGTGTCGATTGGATTGGCGGTGCTCGTGAGCTTCCCCTGCTTGTCGATGAGGTGCAGGGAGTAGCCGGCGGGGATGGAGAACTTCATCGTGTCCAACGCGGAGGCGTCGACCCTGGCGAGCACGCCGGCCGTGTCCATCAGGCGCTCGAAGCGATCGGACGCGGTGTCGATCGCGAGGCCTTCCAGCGTCGACGAGACCCGCGACGAGACGAGGAGGATCAGCGCGGCGGACGAGATCGTGAGCGAGCCGATGAAGACGATCGCGATCTTCTTGCCGAGGGAGAGCTCGCTGCCTTCGTAGTGCACGCGTCGTCCCGCGGAGGCCACTTTGAGCTGATGCTTGCCCATCGCGTAGCCCCAGACGATGGAGATGAAGCCCGCCATCAGCGCGGCCACGAGGAAGGTGGCGAAACCGATCGCCGTGCGCATGAGGATCAGCGAGGCGATGATCGCGAAGAGGACTCCGCCGCCGCCCCAGAGGATGAGCGAGAGTCGTTTCGTGCGATCGAGGCACTCCGACATCGCCAGGGAGAGGTCGCCGTTGCCGGTGAGCGCTTCCTCGACGCGGCGCGCATGCGGTCCCACGCTCATCGCGAAGAGCACGCACCCGCCGCCGTACATGACGACCAGCATGCCGACCAGCGTGAGCACGCGCGTCGGCGAGAGCTGAACCGTCTGCGCCAGGAACAGCAGCGCCGGCACGACGCTCACGACCAGCGGCGGAAGGAGGAGCCACATGAGGTATTTGCGGGTGAATGGCACGAGCGGATTATAGGGCGCTGAGTCTAGGAGTGCGGTGGCGTCGAGCCACCGCTCTGGTAGGGCGGGCGGCGCACGTGCGAACCAGAGCGGTGGCTCGACGCCACCGCACTCCTGGATATGACAAAGCGCATACGCGTCTGCCCCGCCCCGTGTTTGAATCCCCGCCGTGCGAGCCCGAGTCGCGATCATCGTCCTCGGCGTCCTGATCGGCGTCGCCGTCGGGATCGGCGCGTTCACGTTCGTGTACGCGAAGGGCTACTCGTACCTCACGAACGATCCCGCCGCGTGCGCGAACTGTCATGTCATGAACGACTACTACGCGGGCTGGATGAAGGGGCCGCATCGTTCCGTCGCCGTCTGCAATGACTGCCACGCGCCGCACAACTTCGTTGGCAAGTACGCGACCAAGGCGTCGAACGGCTTCTGGCATTCGTTCTACTTCACCACCGGCAACTACCCCGATCACCTCGAGATCAAGCCGCGCAACCTGCGCATCACCGACCAGACCTGTCTCCACTGCCACACCGAGATCACCGAGGCGATCCTCGCTCATCCCGCGCACGGGCAGCAGGAGCGGACGTCGTGTGTGCGCTGTCATTGGGACGTGGGTCACATGAAGTGAGGTTCAGATGGAAACCAAACCAACGAAACGCCGCATGGCAGTCACGCTCGTCATCACCGCGCTCGTCGCCGCGGCCGTCGCGGTCGGAGTGACGGCGATGCTGATCAACATCTTCGAGCGCAAGACCGAGGCGAAGAACCCGTTCTATCGCGTCGTCGAGCTGGACGAGAACACGACCGATCCGGCCATCTGGGGCAAGAACTTCCCCATGCAGTTCGACGGATACATGCGCACCGTCGATCAGGTACGCACGCGCTTCGGCGGCAGCGAGGCGGTGCCGCACGCGCCGACGCACGTCGACCCGCGTTCGGTCGTCGCGCAGTCGCGGCTCGAGGAAGACCCGCGCCTGAAGGTCCTGTGGGCCGGCTACGCGTTCTCGAAAGACTTCCGCGAAGAGCGCGGCCACGCGCACATGCTCCTCGATCAGACGTTCACCGAGCGTCAGCACGTCGCGAAGCAGCCCGGCACGTGCCTGAACTGCCACGCGTCGATGGTCACGGCGTATCGCAAGGCCGGCAACGGCGACATGTGGAAGGGCTTCGAGACCATCAATCAAATGCCTTATTTCGAGGCCCGCAAGCTCGTCACGCATCCGGTGTCGTGCATCGACTGTCACGATCCGTCGACCATGGCCCTGCGCGTGACACGCCCCGCGTTCATTGAAGGTCTGCGCAATCTGAAGAAAGACCCGAATTACGACCCGAATTTACACGCCACTCGTCAGGAGATGCGAACCTACGTCTGTGGACAATGTCACGTCGAGTATTACTTCAAAGGAAAGGAAAAGCGCCTCACCTATCCGTGGCACAACGGATTGAAGGCCGATCAGATCCTCGAGTATTACGACACGCAGACCGATCACTCTGACTGGACGCATAAAGAGTCCGGCGCGAAGGTATTGAAGGCGCAACATCCCGAATTCGAGATGTACAACCAGGGCGTACACGCGCGCTCCGGCGTGGCCTGTGCGGACTGTCACATGCAGTATAAGCGCGAGGGTGGTCTCAAGATCAGCGATCACCACGTGCGCAGCCCTTTATTGAACATCAATCGCGCCTGCCAGGGCTGTCATCGCTGGGACGAGTCGGAATTGAGGGCGCGCGTGGAGACGATCCAGGAGCGCAATTTCGAGATGCGTAATGTGGCGATGGACGCGCTGATGGCATTGATTGCTGACATCAAAGCCGCGGGAGCCGGCGGTGCGTCGCAGGCGCAATTGGATGACGCGCGGAAATATCAGCGGAAAGCGCAATTCCTGCTCGATTTCGTCGAGGCCGAAAATTCGACCGGATTCCACGCGCCACAGGAGGCCGCGCGTTTGCTCGTACTGTCGGTCGATTATTCGCGTAAAGGCGAGCTTGCGCTGCGCGGAGTGATCCCCGGCGCCGCGCCATTGCCGCAACCGGAGATTCCGAAGCTCCCGTCGGTCATTGCTGACACGACGGCTCGATAGCTTGACTCCGCGTCCGCGCGAGTGCTTCATTTGGGCGTGCTGGAGGAGAGGCGCGAGCGGCGCCGCTATGGACGCATTCGCCTGGACGAGCCGCTCCGCGCTCGCTACGGCGAGATGCCGGCGCAGGTCCTGGAGCTTTCGGTGCGCGGTTTTCTGATCGCGCACGAGGGGCGTGTCGCGCCGGGGACTACGCATCATCTGAAGATGGAGTGGGACAGCTCGACGATCGAGCTCGAATGCTCCACGACCCGCTCGTCTCTCTACCGGCTCGCCAAGAACCTCGGCGAGCAAAGCGTCTATCACACCGGTCTGCGCATCATCCGCTTCGCGAACGACGACTTCGATCAGCTCCGGAACCTGGTCGGCGAGCGGATCCTCCGCGCGCTGGACGAGCAGAAGGCGAATGCGCACGGCATTCCGCCGCTGGCCGCGTACATGTATCAACCGGGGAAGGGCGAGCTCTATCGCCGGTGCGAGCTGGTGGACGGAATCTGGCGGAAGACCGAGACCGCCCGTCCGCAGCAACCGCCGAACGGCTTCACGATCTCCGCGGAAGTCGATCCTTCGCACGTGGCCATGCTCTGCGACGCGTGGGAGCGCACGACCGCCGAGGGACGGCGCCTGACGCAGTTGCTGGCGGAGCTGTCGATCAGCACCGCGGAGGGAGTTCCGACCCGGCGGTATGTGCCGTAATGCGTTGTCGTACCATGGCTGAATGACTCGCGGAATGGGACTCGCCCTGTTGCGTGCCGGCCTGACGACCGGTGTTGTGGACGGACTCTTCTCGAGCATCCTGGCCGTTGCGTTTTATGACTCGACGGTCACGCGGCTCTTTCAAGGCGTCGCGTCTACGCTGTTGGGCAAGACCGCGATCGACGGCGGAGTCCGAACGGCGCTCGTCGGAGTCTTGATGCATTTCGGCGTGGCTTTCGGTTGGTCTGCCGTTTTTCTCCTCATTGTTTTGCAGTCGGAGCGGATTCGAAATGCGATCCGCTCTAAAGGAGGCGTCGTCAAGGTCGCCTTGCTCTATGGACCGTCGATCTGGCTCGTCATGTCGTTGATTGTGATTCCGGTGCTTCTGCACCGCCCGCCGACGATCACCATTCGGTGGTGGATTCAGTTGATCGGACACTTTCCATTCGTCGGCCTGCCGATTGTGGCGTCGATTGCGGCCGGCTTGCGGCGTTTGAACGCGGCCACCTGATGCGCTACCGTGGATTCATGAAAACGCTGACCAGGTTCGTGCTCGTCGCCTGCTTTTGCTTCTCTGCAGTGACCGCGTCCGCCGCAGATCAGAAAACCGCCGGCGCGAAAGAGCAGAAAGTGCGTCGTCTGCTAACGCTGATCAAAGCCGAAGCCATGGCCGGGCAAATGCTCGACGTCATGATGGGCTCGATGCAGGAAAACCTGGGGGACGGATCGGACGAGTTCTGGAAATCGTTCAAGAGCCAGGTCAAGGTCGATGAGCTCGTGGAGATGCTCGTTCCGGTTTATGCCGACAACCTCGACGAATCGGACATCGATGGATTGATCGAGTTCTACGGATCGCCGGTCGGGCAGAAGTTCGTGTCGAAGCAGGGGATCATCATCCAGCAGTCGATGGCGGTCGGTGAGAAGTGGGGCGCCCAGGTCGCGGAGAGGGCCATTCAACAGCTGGAGAAGAAGTCGGACGATCAGTAAGCCCGGGGATGATGGAGCTCGTCGACGTCCTCACCGCGGACGGCGCGTTCACCGGAATCGTGAAACCGAAGCCGGACGTCCACCGCGACGGCGACTGGCACCGCAGCGCGCACGTGTGACGACGGATATCAAGCGAAATGCGCGACTGTTCGAGCGAGATCGGAATGGTGCGGATAATCATCAACTCGTGATGCGGACACGTCTTTTTGCACGTGAAGGGCGAGAGCGTTGTAGCGATATGATTACTGCCGGACTTGAAGGGGTTGCGCTTGCCTTAGTTCAGCCTCAGGTCTCCGGTTGCAGCCACCAATCGAACTCGCCTGGATACCATAGGAATAAGCCGGCGAGCGGGCTCACGCGCACGCCATGCACCTTTTCCGCGAAACCCCATTTCGAGGTCACTTGCATGTACCAGCTGTAGGGTTGCTCGTCGGCGATGATCTCGTGGATGCGATGCTGCAACGCGCGCCGCGTCGCTGCATCAGTCGCGACACGCGCGCGTTCAAGAAGGGAGTCCACTTCGGCGTTGGAGTACCACACGAAGTTGTTGCCGGTCTCCGATCGCTGTGATGAATGGAAGAGGGTGTAGAGATCCGGATCGGCATCGAGATTCCACGTGTAGTACGTCGCGTCGTAGTTGTTACTTTGAATGCGATCGAGGGCCGACGCGAAATCCATTGTTTGCAAGTCGACAATTATGCCGACCCGCTTCATAGCGGCCTGGATCAATGCCGCGTAGGATTCCGTACTTTTGTTGGGTACGAGGAGCGTAAAGCGAAACGCAGTGCCGGCTTTATCGAGCACGCCATCGCCATCCGTGTCCCGCCAGCCAAGCTCCGCCAGCATGCGCTTCGCTTCTTGCGGTGCGTACGGAATCGGCGGTACAGCGCGGTTGTACGCATCGTGGCCGAGCGTGAAGGGTCCCGTGAGTGGACGTGCCGTCCCGCTATGCAACGCGACGAACTTATTGGCATCCACGCTCATCGCGAGCGCCCGACGGACACGTTTGTCCCGCAGCAAAGAGCGCCGAGCGTTCCAGGCAACGCAGGTGTATGACGGTGCCAGGAATTCGCGGAACGCGAGGCGGCGCCGGAGGACGTCCGGTGTTGTCCGCTCGCGCTCCCACGCGACGGACGGAACATAGGACTCGTCGACCTCGCCGATCTTCAACGCCCTCCATGCCGTGCCGAAATCGTCGATGACCCGAAACACGACGCGCTGGATATGCGGCTTGTCGCGCCAATAGTGCTCACGCCGTTCGACGACGATCCGGCCTGACTCGCGCACTGCGAGCGTATATGGACCACTTCCGATCGCGCGATCATGGAAGTCATCACGGAACGCGCCCTTCCCGTAGACGGCTTCCGGAAGGACGCGTACTTCGGCGAAGGATTCCAATTGCGTCGCGAGGGCCGTACGGAATACGACCAGAACTGTCGTTGTCCCGATCGCCTTCGTTCCTTTCAGATCCAGATGCTCGAAGCTCGACGCGAATTCCGACGCGTTCACAGAGTCCTTGATCTTCTCCAGCGTGAAAACCACGTCCGATGCGTGCACAGGCGTGCCATTGGAGTACGTCGCACGCGGATTCAGATGAAAGGTGTACACCCGTCTGTCATCGGAAATCTCCCATCTCTCGGCGAGGCCCGGAACTGGGTGGTTGTGTTCGTCGAGGTAGACGAGCGGCGTGAAGAGGTAGTGCGCGACATACCGCTCGCTCATCTCACGCGCGAGGACGGGATAGAGCGTTCGGACCGGGCTCTCAAGGCGCCGTACGAGGGTTCCACCGTCCCGAGGTTGTCCGGTATGCCTGGACGCCAGCGACAGTGGCGGTGATCGTTCCTCGCATGCGGCAAAGACGAAGAGTGCGAGGAGCGCCGTCCGCCGATGCATCGCGCCGGATTATACGGCGTTCGTGCACTTCTCAGGGATGCCGCGTCGTTGAAATGAATCACCATTCATTAGACACGCATTCGTTCCGTCTGCAATTAACTCTATACATCGGGAAGGTGGTGTGTTACATAGGAATCTCAGCGTCCAGTCATATGCATCCGTACGTCGGCGTATCCGGTCGGGCTTCGTGCGCCCCTTCCGCGGGAGCTTCGCGCAGATCGCGTCACCAAGTCGTTCAACGGCGATCGACGATCACGGAACGGTCAACATTTCGGGTAGGGATTTCTGCCCGCCAGTCACACCTACTTCAAAGAGCGTCGAACCTCCAGAGACGGGCGGCGTGGGCGTGTCGAAATGACAGCGCGCTCGTCAAAGGAAGGAGAACGGACGTAGACAGAGGGAGATTATGGCAAAGACCACGGTAGACACGAAGCAGCAGATCCACGAGCCGCAGAAACCACCAACCGACCGTGCCGCAACGCTACCAGTGCTCGTGCGCGTAACGCGTGCCGATCGGCTCCGCGTCGCGATGCTTCTCACGACGCGTTAGTGCTGCCGAGGGCGAGAACCGACAGTCGGCCGTCACGCGGGGCCCGGCTGTCGCTTGCATCGCGCGCCTTGCGGTCCAGCGACGGCGACGATCGAGCCGCCCACCTTGGCTCTCGGCGCCGTGTCTCCCCCCTTACTGAACCACCGCTTGGAACGAGTTCGATCCGTGCTCCGCACGTTGCCGTGCCGTCGCAACGAGTCGCTCCAGAGCCGCATCCGTCTGCCCGTCGCCTATGAGGCCGCTGAGCTGCCCGGTGGGATCACCGCCGATCGCAAGCGAGCGAATGCGGATGAGGCGCTCACGCTGCACCGCGGTGTATGCGAGGAGGAGCGCGGGGATGAGCACACTTCCAACGGTTGATGGGTGGAGGCGCTTGATGTACACCACCTCGCCCCGTACGACCTCCCGAGGATTGGCGAGCGGATTGTCGAGGATGTCGAGGAGGGCGCGCTCGAGGTCCGGCCGGACCAGCGGCATGAGCTGCTCGGCGTTCCGGTCGATGACGACATTTGCCGGATCGTCGAAGCGCCACCCGCTTCCTCGAAAAGGTACGATGACGCGTCGGATGGTGTGGTCGCGCTCGACCGTGGCGACGGCGACCGAACGATCGTTGATACGCGCGACCGATGATCGGACGCGAACGAGCTGCACGACCGCAACCGTCGCGCCAACGATGGCAAGCAGGATTGCGACGGCCCACTCGGTCCTGCGGCTGATGCCTGCCGCAGTTACTGCTGACTGCCAAACGGCGAGCCCCACCATGCCGACGAGCGCGGTGGAAAGAAGATCGAACCGATCACGCACGATAGAACTCACGGCAGCATCCGAAGTAAGGACCGCAGCATCCACCGAAACAATACCGCAAGATGTCCATAATCCAAAAAACCATGCAAGAGAATGCCTCCGACTTTGTACTTGCCGCCGATCGTGTGGTGGGTGACGTATTGGAGAATCCAGATACAGAGAATGATCAGGAGAGCCTCCCCGGCGTCGAGCAGGATGCCCTTGAACGTTGCTTGCCATCCGTCGGGGTGCTGCTCGGGGCGCTTGATGTGCCAACGCACCGTCGCGAAGAACACGTAAGCCAGGAGCACCAGCGCATAGGGGCTGATGGACTGGAGCTCCAAGGACTGCAGCGGCCACATCGACGTGTCGATCCTTCCGATCATCCTAGTGATCCATCCGCCGCGCGCGGCGGATCGCTGTTTCAACCATACGTTCGAGTGCTTGATGGATCTGCCGGTCTGTTGACGCGAGGCCATCCGGTGCGACGTCGGCCGCGCGGCAGAGTGCAAGTTTTCGAATGAGGTGTTCGCGCTGGTCCGCCGTGTACGCGACCAGAAGGGCCGGCACGATCTCGGCGTTTACGAGTGACGGGTTCAAGCGCTTGATGTAGACAACCTCACCACGCACCACGGCTCGAGGGTTCACGAGCGGGTTGTCGAGAATCTCGATGAGCGCGCGTTCGAGCGCGGGTTTTACGGCGGGAAGAAATGGGCGCACGTCTTCGTCGAACCACACGTTCGCAGGATCCGTGTCGTCGAATCGCCAGGTAGTCATCTCCTCCACCGCAAGCGTTCCAGACCCGATCCCAGCGGTCGCGCCCGTGCGAGTGCTGGGAAGAGACACTGTACCAGACAACCGACGGTCGAGGAGTACATTTTTTATGGGTTAGTAACTGTCTAGTGATGGGTAAAAGAAGGTTCTTGACTTGCAAGGAGGTCAAACCTATATTGCCGGAGGTGAGGCGGCGGTCCTACGCACTCGCCGGAGGTTTGATCATGCCGAAAGTCGTTCGCTCAGGCGCGGCACGTGCCGTCAAAACGACGTTGAACTTGCCCGCTGAGAGTTCCGAGCTCTTGCGCACGATGGCGGATCAGCGTGGAACGACGCTCGTCGAGGTCATTCGGCGTGCGCTCCAACTCGAGCGGTACCTTACGGAGATTCGGGACGGAGGCGGGAGAATCCTCGTCGAAAAGAAAGAGGACACCTCGCCAAAAGAGCTGGTGATCTTCTAGCGGCGAGGCGCGCAATGGTGAATCAAGAACTGACGCTTCGCCCCCTTGTTCACCTGCTCAACCGCGAGGCGGATGCCGGCCAAACGGCGTTGCAGATGCTGCGCGCGACACCTGTCACGACGTGGCCCGACTACTTCGCTGCGCGGCCCGGATGGATGTCGTACGGAGTCTTTCGCACCGTACTTTCGTACGCGCGTGAGCAATTCGATCGTGACCCACGGCTTGCGCTCGCAATTACGACGTTCGTGACGGAGCGCGTGGATGACATCGAGACGCCGCCCGACACTATTGTCCTCTCCGCTTTCATCCGCGGTCTTGCGTACAAGGAGCACGGCAACGCGTTCTTTGGTCTCGCCAAGTATCCCGAGGCGGCGGACGCGGCTGAGCGCGCGATCCAGATCTTCGGCACGATGCCGGCGCTCGCAGTCGACGTTGCCTGGGCGACGCTCCTGCGGGCGATGTGTTTGGACGAGCTAGAGCAGACGGTCGACGCGTTGAACCTTGTGATGCGTAGTGTTCGCCTCTTCGGCGAGCATTCGGAGCCGCGGGGCTATATGGTTTCGTTGCAAGTGTGCGGCGGAATCCTTTTTGGGCTCGAGGAGTACGGCGCCGCCCGCGACGCATATAGCATTGCGCTGACGATCGCCGAGGAGCTGAACGATCAGAAGGAGCGTGCGCGCACGCTCAACAGCATCGGCCGCTGCAGCGTGGTCTTGGACGAGTTCGAGCTCGGCGAGCAGCAACTCCGGCAGGCGTTCCGTCTCTTTCATCAGGAGCGCATGGAGTCGGAGATGCTTCGCTCCGTCATCGGGTTTGCGGATGTGCAATTCCGACGGGGAAATCTTCAGATCGCGATCGATACATTCCACAGCGTGTATGCGGACTTGCTTCACTTCGGGATGATCGTTCCAGCCGCGCAAGTACTCGTCGAGCTGACCGATGTCGTAACGAGACTGACCGGCGACCTGACGTACGCGCGGAGCGAATGCGCGCAACTTGCCGCGAGGCTCGGCGACTATGACTTGCCAGGAAACGTCCGCGCTGCAGTCGCGTATGTCGCGCGCATAACAGCAGCCGCGGAATCGGTGTCGCAGGTACGTGCGGCTCTCGAATACGTCAAGCAGTTTCTCAGCGACATCTTAGCCAGTCCCTCGGTGGCCTTCGCACCGGCCTGATGACGAACTGCGGGAAGAGGTCTCGACCACCTCTTCCCGCTGCACCCTCAATGTACAACGAGCGATTTCGGATTACGGACGAGGCGGCGAAATAACGGGGTCGCCGAGGGACTTGAAGATTTTCTTGATGATCTTGAGAATCGGTGGGCGGGGTTCGCGGGGAGGCATGTCACGGGGCGTGTCACGGGTGAAGGCGAAGCTCGGGAGGGCGAAAAGCGTCAGAAGAAGGGCAACGACGAGTGATCGCAAGCGCATAAGTACAGTCCTTCCTTCAGGCGGCGCTCTTGCCGCCTAGTCATTCGTTAGTGTTGTGCGCTGGTCGACCGGTGCTACAACGAAGGAGTGACTGAAGGGCTGATTTCCCTACCTTGAATTCAGAAAATATTCCATTGCGCTCCACTTAGCGTTAGTTATGCGAAACTACTGACGCCGGAGATCCACAGTCGCGACTTGAAGCATCTCTCGACCGAATTCGCCGACCAGCGGCTCGGCCGTTCTGACACTGCCGCTTGAGGACGTGAGCGCGAATGTGGCGAGTTCGACCTGGATGTCCTATCGGCGACGGCGCAATTGCATTCGCCCGCGGCAGCTCACGTCATGTCGTTGATCGTCATTCCGTTGCTCCTGCGCCGTCCGCCCGCGAACGACGTTCGATGGTGGATTCACTTGATCGGGCATTTCCCATTCGTCGGACTACCGATCGTGGCTTCGATCGCAACGGGCAACGGCCAACTCCCGGAAATGACCCACGAGCTCATCGACGTCCTCACCGCGGACGGCGCGTTCACCGGAATCGTGAAACCGAAGCCCGACGTCCACCGCGACGGCGACTGGCACCGTAGCGCGCACGTGTGGATCGTCGCCTCCGACGGTCGCGTGCTCCTGCAACGACGCGCGCTGGTGAAGGACACCTGGCCGGGATTGTGGGACGTCTCCGTCGCGGGTCACGTGGCGGCGGGGGAGTCGTCGATCGACGCCGCGATCCGCGAGACCTTCGAGGAGATCGGGCTCACGATCGCTTCCGATGAGCTGATCCCCATCGGTGCGTT
>Ga0209382_10000647_pt1 | contig 56558 bp, 42 predicted proteins | sample SoiMetdeltSBSDD5_FD_187599 | JGI IMG/M metagenome (GOLD analysis project Ga0209382, IMG submission 187599) | Bulk soil microbial communities from a Populus tree surrounding site in Tennessee, USA - Soil MetaG P. deltoides SBSDD5 (SPAdes) (version 2) | ecosystem: Environmental > Terrestrial >...
CGGCTGGCCCGTACTCGCCCCGGTCGTAGGCGAATACTGCCGCGCCGTTTAAGAGGTGAGCGCGGACCGCCGACGGGGCAGTCTCGATCTCGAGCGCTCGCGCGAAGTAGTGGTGAGTCTCGCCGATCAGGCCATGCAGGTGCCAGCACCACCACAGGGCTGCGACCAGGCGGGCGAACGGCGCATGCTCCTCCTGCTCCTCGCTCCAGGCGAGCGCCGCGCGGAAGTTCTCGTATTCGCCATCCAGCCGAGTCCGCCACTCGGAAGCGCGACCGGTCCGCAGCTTCCGATAGCCAGTCTCGGCGAGGTGAAGGCACCAGGCCAGATGCGCCGTGCGAGCGGTCGCCGTCTCCCCCGCTTCGGCGAGCCGGTCGGCAGCGAACTGGCGGATCGTCTCGAGCAGCCGGTACCTCGGCTGGCTCCGGTCTGGCCGGACGTCGCGCACCAGCAGCGAGCTATCGACGAGCCGACTCAGGAGGTCATGGGTGATCGGTGATGGGTGATGGGCGATGGAGGGCGAGAGTGGACCGTCCGGATCCCCATGACCTATCATCCATGACCCAGCACCCGCGTCGAAGCCGCCCTCGAAGACGCTGAGCCGACGGAAGGCTGCCTGCTCCTCGGTAGTCAACAGGTCGTAGCTCCAGGCGATGGCCGACTCCAGGGTCTGCTGTCGAGCCGGCAGGTCGCGCGGGCCTTGACCGAGCGCCCGGATCGGCCCGGTCGTCGGATCGGCGTGCGCCGCCCGATCGCTGATTGCCCGGGTGAGGCGTTGCAGCATCGTCGGCGGCGGGTAGATGCCGACCTGGCGGGCGGCCAGCTCGATGGCGAGCGGGAGGCCGTCCAGCCGAATGCACAACTCCGCTACCGCCGGCCCGTTCTCCACCGTGAGCGCGAAGGCGGGCGCGACCGCGCGCGCACGATCGACGAACAGCGCAACGGAGGCCTTCCGGACGAGCGACGCGGGCGACGCGAGGTGCCGTGTGTCCGGCAGTGCGAGCGGGGGAACCGGAAGGACGTGCTCCCAGCGCAGATGCAGGGCGGCACGACTGGTGACGACCAGCGTGAGGCAGGGACACGCCGTCAGGATCTCGGCGAGGTGAGGAGCCGCGTCCAGGACATGCTCGAAGTTGTCCAGCACCACCAGCGCCGTGCGGCGCTCCAGAAAGTCCTGGAGCGCCTGGAGTGACGTTCGCCCGGCCGGCGGCGGGGCGCCGAGTGCGCGGGAGATCGTGGGCACGACCTGGCGCTGATCGCCGATCGGGGTGAGGTCGACGAAGCCGACACCGTCAGGGAAGTGGGCACCGACGCGCTCGGCGAGCGCCACCGCCAGCCTGGTCTTGCCGACGCCAGCCGGACCGGTGAGCGTCAGCAAGCGGACGTCGGCGCGTACCAGCAGTCGCTGGGCCGCTGCTAACTGGCCGGCCCGACCGATCAGCGCGGACGGCTGGGCCGGCAGGGCCCAGTCTACGCGAGTCAGCGGCGAGTGCGGTCCGATCCGTGCCAGGCGCCCGCGCGAGCGGCTCGCTCCGTCCGACTCGTCGGATCGGCGGGCACCGCTCCCCGATCCCTCCATGGCAGCCCTGGAGGATTGACCGAGTACGTTGTTCCGCACAGAGGCGCGTGTCACGGCTCCGACATCGACGGGTAGGCTGCCGCACCACCGCTGTGCAGTGCGTGGTGTCCGACGATCTCGGGCGAGAGGATACGCGACGCGACGTCGGCAGTCAATTCGCCGCGGGGCCGGCCGGACCGGCCCCGCGGCGCCCGGCGCGCTCTCGTATCCGGGTCCGCACGCGCGGCAGTCAGGCGTCTATCGGTCTAGTCCGACCTTCTGCCGCGAGCTCGCCGAAGTTTTCGCGCGGCGGCGCGGATCTTGTCTCGACGTTCTTCGTGGGCCGGCTTGAACCGCTGCTTGCGGCGATACTCGCGGAGGATGCCGGATGCTTCGAGTCCGCGCTTGAAGCGACGGTACAGCTCTTCGAATGTCTCGCCCTCTCGGGCCTTTACGAACAAGTGAACTCCTTCTCTGGTTACGTCCTAGCGGCTGACGACACGAACGTTGCCTGCGCGCTGACCGCGGCCTCGCGGATCGTTCTCAATGTCGAACTCGATCTCCTGCCCCTCCTGGAGCGCGTCGAACTCGCCCGGGCCGAGGGTCGAGTGGTGGAAGAAGATCTCACTGCCGTCATCGGCACGAACGAAGCCGAACCCGCGATCGCGGATCAGGCGAACGACTGGACCAGAGGCCATGGTGTTTCACTCCTCTGCCGGACACCGTCTCGGCGTGCCAGCACGAGAGCTACTGGCGAACCGTGCTTCTGCATCCTATGAAGGTACCAGATTCTCGATGCTCGTCGTCAGAAGTGGGAGGACGCCCGCGTAGATACGGGCATCCTGCACAAGCCGGGGGCGCTTCCACCGGGCGCCTGAACCTATCAATCCCACTGCGTCAATGTGCTACCCTCCTTTATGGAACCGGCGCCTGTAGTCGGGGGAGTTTTTGTGTCCTCAACGCCACCGTCTTCTGCCTCGCCCATTCGTGTCCGCGACATCATGAGCCGGTATGTGGTCAGCGTGACCGAGGAGACTCCGGTCATCGAGGTCGCCCGGATCCTGGCCGAGCGGCGGTTCAGCGGATTGCCCGTTCTCAATCACGAGGGTGACGTCGTCGGGATGGTGAGCGACTTCGACCTGCTCGCACGGGATGGCGACACGGCCGGCGAGGTGATGAGCCCGGACGTGGTGAAGGTCTCCGAGGACACGGACATTCGGACGGCACGGACGCTGCTGATCGAGCAGCGGTTAGCCAGGCTGCCGGTGTTCCGTGGCAACGAGCTGGTGGGGATCGTCAGCCGCGGTGACATCCTGCGTGAGCTGGTGCTGCACTGGATCTGCGACGCCTGCGGCGAGGTCAGCCGGGGCAAGGCTCCGCCCGAGCGTTGCTGGAAATGTGGCTCCGCTGAGCATTTCCGCCACGAGAGGCAAAGCCCGGGCATGTGAGTGCCCGGGGGTCCACGCGTTCCTTCGCGAGAGCTCTGATGATCGGTACGATGGGTTCGGTACGGGCTGTGTGAGGTTGGGAAGGCAGATGGCGAACAACGGCAGCGCACGGAGCGGCTCTGGTGGTCGTGCCGTCGCGAATCGAGGTGCCAGGGCTTCGGCGTCCCGGAAGCGGAGCGCCGAGCCCAACGGGAAGGGATCGTCTGGCGTCGCGGAGGCGGTCGCCTCGCCGACGAGCCTGCGCGGGCGGTCGGAGTCGAAGGAGCAGCTGATCGACTTCTACCGCCAGATGGTGCTGATCCGCCGGTTCGAAGAGAAGACCGGCGAGATGTACACCCGCGCCAAGATCGGTGGCTACTGCCACCTGAACCTGGGCGAAGAGGCGACGATCGTCGGCGTGTCGTCCGCCCTCGAAACGCGGGACTACATGTTCACCAACTACCGCGAGCACGGGTACATCCTGGCTCGCGGGGTCGATCCGAACCGGATCATGGCCGAGCTGTTCGGCAAGGAGACCGGCGTCTCGAAGGGCCGGGGCGGCTCGATGCACCTGTTCGACGCGGAGGCCCGCTTCATGGGCGGCTACGCGATCGTCGGCGGGCAGTTGCCGCTGGCGACGGGGGCAGGGCTCGCCATCGCCCATAAGGGCCTGGACGAGGTCGTGGTCTGCCAGATGGGCGACGCGACCACCAACATCGGGGCCTGGCACGAGTCGCTGAACATCGCGCAGCTCTGGAACCTGCCGGTCATCTTCCTGATCGTCAACAACCAGTTCGGGATGGGGACGAGCGTCGAGAAGGGCTCGGCCGTGCCCGAGCTGTACAAGAAGGCGTGCGCGTTCGGCATGAACGCCGAGCGGGTGGACGGCAACGACGTGCTGGCCGTCCGCGACGCGTCGCTCCGAGCGGTCGAGCTGGCGCGCAGGAAGAGGCTGCCGACCGTCCTGGAGACGGTAAGCTTCCGCCATCGTGGCCACTCGGTGGTGGATCCTGACCGGTACCGCTCCCGCGAGCTCGTGGAGAAGGGCCGCGCGCTGGACCCGATCCCGCACTTCGGGCGGGCGCTCCTCGAGGCCGAGCTGATCGACGAGAACGGCCTCAAGCAGATCGACGCCCAGGTGGACCGGATGGTCGAGAAGTCGGTCGCCTTCGCCGACGAGTCGCCGGAGCCCCTGCCGAAGGATTTGTACGTCTTCGACTACGCCACGGAGGTACCGAACATCGATCGGTCCCTGCCGGGCGATCACACCGGCCTGGCCGACGTCGGCGATCTCGTCGCACCAAACAAGCAGGGGGTCCGCTGAGCGATGGCGGTCATCACCTTCCGCCAGGCCCTCCACGACACGCTGCGGGACGAGATGCTCCGCGATGAGAACGTCGTGCTGATGGGCGAGGAGATCGGAGTCTTCGAGGGCTCCTACAAGATCACGGCCGGCCTGTTGCAGGAGCTCGGCGAGAAGCGGGTCAGGGACACGCCGATCGCCGAAGAGGGGTTCGTGGGCGCGGCCGTTGGCGCGGCGATGCTCGGGCTCCGGCCGGTCGTCGAGATCATGACGATCAACTTCATCATGCTGGCAATCGACCAGATCGTGAACCACGCGGCGAAGATCCACTACATGTTCGGCGGCCAGTCGAAGGTGCCGATGGTGATCCGGACGCCCGGCGGCGGTGGCCAGCAGCTCGCGGCGACGCACTCCCAGAACCCGGAGGTCTGGTTCGCGCACGTGCCAGGCCTGAAGGTGGTGGCGCCGTCCACTCCGGCCGACGCGCGCGGCCTCTTGAAGGCGGCGATCCGCGACGACGACCCGGTCATCTTCCTGGAGAACCTGGCGCTCTACAACACCCGTGGCGAGGTGCCGGACGACACCGAAGACGACGTGATCCCGCTGGGCACGGCCGACGTGAAGCGCGAGGGCTCGGACATCACGATCGTGGCGTACTCCCGGATGGCAGCGGTGGCGATGAACGTCGCCGAGCAGCTCGCCTCGGAGCACGGGATCGACGCCGAGGTGGTGGACATCCGCTCGCTGCGCCCGTTGGACCGCACGACGATCGTCAACTCGGTGAAGAAGACGAACCGGGCGGTGGTGTTCGAGGAGGACTGGCGCTCGTACGGCGTGGGCGCGGAGATCGCCGCGACGATCCAGGAGTACGCGTTCGACTACCTGGACGCGCCGGTCCGGCGGATCGCGGCGGCCGAGGTGGCGCTGCCGTACTCGAAGGTGATGGAGCTCTCGGCGCTGCCGACGGCGCAGCACCTGGTGGACGCGGTCCGCGCGACGCTGGCGGCCTCTGGCGGGTCGCGCCGGAACGGCGGCCTGGTGATCCCTGGCGTTACGGCCGGGGGGGTGTCCCGTGGCTGAGGTCACGATGCCTCGGCTCTCTGACACGATGACCGAGGGCACGATCGCGAAGTGGCTGAAGCACCCTGGCGACCAGGTCCAGAAGGGCGAGATCCTGCTGGAGATCGAAACCGACAAGGCGACGATGGAGCTGGAGGCGTACGAGTCCGGCGTCGTCGAGAAGGTGCTGGTCGACGAGGGGCAGACGGTGCCGATCGGGCAGCCGATCATGCTGATCGGGGACGGGTCGGGACAGGAGACAGGAGGGGGAGGGGATACGGCGACGGTTGCGCCGTCCGCGCCGGAGGCTCCTGGCGAGGCGCCGAGCGCCGGAGCGTCCCCCACCCCCCAGCCCTCTCCCCCGCAAGCGGGAGAGGGGGAGTCGAAGCCGGCCGAGCCTCAGCGCAGCTACGGGTACGGCTTCCCGGCCGATGAGACGGCGCTGGCACCGGGCGGTGGCGCCACGGGAGCTGGGCCGGCGCAAACGGAGCCACAACAGGCCGCGCCTGCTCCGGCCGCGAACGGCGAGGTCCGAGCGTCCCCGATGGCCCGGGCGGTTGCGCGCGAACTGGGGGTGAACCTGGCAGCCGTGCAGGGCAGCGGCCCTGCCGGGCGGGTGATCCGCGCGGACGTGGAGCGGGCGGCGCAGGGGACAGGAGGGGCGGCGGCGACTCCCTCACCCCAGCCCTCTCCCAGCGGGAGAGGGAGCGAGACTACCCCGGCGGCGCCTGCCCCGGTGGCAGCTCAGGCCGGGCCGGATCAGGAGATCGAGGAGATCCCGCTCAGCAACATCCGCCGGATCACCGGCCGGCGGATGGTCGAGTCGCTCCAGTCGGCCCCGCACTTCTTCCTGACGGCGCTGATCGACGTGACGGACCTGCTGGCGCTGCGCGTCCAGATCAACGACCAGTTGGCCGAGGGCGAGCGCCGCGTCTCGGTGAACGACCTGATCGTCAAGGCGTGCGCGCTGACGCTGCGGGCCATCCCCGAGGTGAACGTCTCGTTCGCTGGCGACAAGATCCTGAAGAAGAAGCGGATCCACGTCGGGATCGCCGTGCCGACCGAGCGCGGTCTGACGGTGCCGGTGATCAAGGACACGGATCAGAAGAGCGTCGGGCAGATCGCCAGGGAGTCGCAGGCCCTGATCGAGAAGGCCCGGGCTGGCCGGCTCCAGCCAGCCGACTTCTCCGGCGGCACGTTCTCGGTGAGCAACCTGGGGATGTTCGGGATCGAGCACTTCACGGCGGTGATCAACACGCCCGAAGCCGCGATCCTGGCGGTCGGCGCGGCGCTGAAGGAGCCGACGGTGGTGAACGGCGAGGTGGCGATCCGCGATCGGATGCGGGTGACGCTCTCGGTGGACCATCGTGCGCTGGACGGCGCGGACGGCGCCCGCTTCCTCCAGGAGTTGAAGAAGCTGCTGGAGGCGCCGCTCAGGCTGCTCGTCCAGTAGCGAGCGGCCGAGTTCGAAGCAGGCCAGCAGACGAGTTCAAAGCGATCACTTCGAACTCGCCTGCTTCGAACTCGCCTGCTACGCCGAGGCGGCGACGACGCGCTGGACCGTCGCGTCGTCCAGGGGGCCGCGCTCGACCCAGCGCAGCGCGTCCTCGAAGTGGGACAACTCTGAGGCGCCGACCAGTGCCGTCGAGAGGCCCGGGTGGCTGATGACCAGGCGGTAGCTCAGCTCGGACGGGCTCTCCATGCCAAGCTCCGCGGCCAGTGCCTGGAGCCGCTGTGCACGCGCCAGGTCAGCGTCGTAGGTGCCGCCCTGGATCAGGGCTGATCCTGGATCGCCGGCGTTCTGATGGCGCTCTGGGATCGGGGTCAGCGCGAGGGCGCCAGCCGCGAGCACCCGAATCCCGACGGCGCCAACGCCGTGCTGCTGGATGGTGTCCAGCAGACGGTCGAAGTTCTGCCCTCGACTCTCGCCCTCAACAGCCCAGCCTGCTGACGGGTTGATGGCGTTGACGTACGTCTGGACGCTGTCGAAGAGGCCGGACGCGACTACTTTGTGGACCGCTGCCGTCTCGCCGAGGCCGGTGATGCCGATCATCCGGGTCAGGCCGGCCTCGCGGACCTTCGCGAGCCCTTCGGCGACGGGCCCGAGGACGTCCTCGACGGAGAGCGCACCCTGGTTGCCCGAGACGTCGAAGCCGATCCGGTTGTGCAAGTTGAAGAGGTCGACGCTGTCCTGGCCGAGCCGCTTGAGGCTCGCTTCAAGCTGCGCACGGATCGAGGCGGCGGCGTTCGCGATCTCCTCCTGGTCCAGGCGGAACTTGGTGCCCAGGGTCACGTTGGCGTTCAGCTCGCGCAGGAGCGGGCCGATCGTCTCCTCGGAGCGGCCGTTGCCGTACGCCGCCGCCGTGTCGAAGTAGGTGATGCCGACTTCGAGCGCCCGTGCGACGGTGCGCCGCTGCTCGCTCTGATCGCCCCTGGTCAGCAGGCCGCCGATCGCGCCGCAGCCGAACCCGAGGACCGATACCCGCGGACCGTTCCGCCCCATGGTGCGGTACTGCATCGTGCTCCTCCAGACTTCCTGGTCAGCGTAGCTTTGGGTCAGGTTTCGCTCGCGATTGTACGTGGTGCGAGCTCATCCCTGGCCCTGGCGAGACGATTCTGGTCGCGATTCGTTGGCGAACGATGGCAACCTCCAGAGGGTATACCCGTAGAATAGCGACCACGGAAGTCGATGCCGCGAATCAAGGGACGCCGTCGTCGGCGGCCTCGGCGTTCTACGCTGGTGAGTCGGCGGCCCCAGCATCATGAGGAGTGAAGCGGTCATGTCTGATCTTCAGCCCCAGTCCGAGGGATCGCGCCGGTTGTCGCGGCGAGGCTTCCTTCGTGGCGCCGTCCTGCTGACCGGCGGAGCCGCCTTGTTGGCGGCGTGTACGCCAGCGGCGCCGCCCGCGGCGACCACCGCGCCGGCCAAGCCGACGGAGGCCCCGAAGCCGGCCGCGCCCGCCAGCCCGGCGGCAGCGGCCAGCCCTGCGGCGGCTGCGTCCCCGGCGGCGGCTGCGTCCCCGGCGGCGAGTCCGGCTGCCGCTGCCTCGCCGGCGGCGTCACCGGCGGCGTCCCCCGCTGCCTCCCCGGCCGCCGCGCTGCCGCCGCCGAAGCCGCTCGTCACCAGCGGGCTGGGCTCGGCCGCGACGCCGCTCAAGATGGCGTTCGTGCCGTCCGCCGATTCGCAGAAGGTGCTCTCCAGCGGTCAGCCGCTGGCGGATTTGCTGACATGGTTCACGGGGCTGACGTTCCAGGTCTCGGTGCCGACTTCGTACGCTGCCGTGATCGAAGCGATGGGCGCGAATAACGTGGACGTCGGCTGGCTGGCCCCGTTCGCGTACATCCTGGCGCGGGACAAGTTCGGTACCGAGGTGATCCTCTCCAGCGTACGCGGTGGCAGCAAGACGTACACCGGCCAGATCATCGCGCACGCGGACTCCGGCATCAACGACGTCAACGGCTTGAAGGGGAAGAAGTTCGCGTTCGTCGATCCCAGCTCGGCGTCCGGCTTTCTCTACCCGAACGCGTTGCTGGCCCAGAACGGCATCGACTACAAGACGGCGTTCGCGGAGACGGTGTTCGCGGGCGGCCACGACAAGGTGGTGATCGCCGTCTACAACAAGCAGGTTGACGCCGGCGCGACGTTCGGCGACAGCGTCGAGGGGCAGGTCACGGATGCCCGCACGACGGTGACGAACACCCTGGCTGACGTGATGACGAAGGTCAAGGTGATCGGCAAGACGCCGCCGATCCCAAACGACACAGTCAGCGTGCGCAAGGGCCTCGAGCCGACCCTGGTCGCCACGATCCGCGACGGCCTGCTGGAGGTCTCGAAGACCCCCGATGGGCAGGGCCTGCTACGGACGCTCTACAACATCAACGGGCTGGCGACGGCACAGGACAGCGAGTACGAGTCGGTCAGGAGCGCCGCGAAGGTCCTGAACCTGAACCTGGAGCAGGAGCTCGCGCCGCGCTAGGCTTGACGATGACCGCGTGGACGCTCAGGGCGTACAAGGGGCGGCGGCGGCGATGTTACGCATCGAGAACTTGCGAAAGGTCTTTCCGGGCGGCGTGACGGCCGTCGACGACATCTCGCTGACGGTGCCGGACGGGGAGTTCCTGGTCATCATCGGGCTGAGCGGCTCCGGCAAGTCGACGCTGCTCCGCTGCATCAACCGCCTGGTGGAGCCGACCTCGGGCCGGATCTGGCTGGACGACGTGGAGCTGACGGCGCTCTCGCCGGGCCAGCTTCGCGAGGCGCGCAAGCGGATCGGGATGATCTTCCAGCAGTTCAACCTGGTCAAGCGCTCCAGCGTGATGACGAACGTGCTGTCAGGCCGGCTGGGCTCGATCAGCCCGTGGGCGAGCGTGATCGGGCGGTTCCCGCCCAAGGAGTACGAGCGGGCGTACGCGAACCTGGAGCGGGTCGGCATCCCGGAGAAGGCGAACCAGCGCGCGGACACGCTCTCTGGCGGCCAGCAGCAGCGCGTGGCGATCGCCAGGGCGTTGATGCAGGATCCGAGTTTGATGCTGGCCGACGAGCCGGTCGCCAGCCTCGATCCGGCCACGTCGCACTCGGTGATGAAGTACCTGGAGGAGATCAACCGCCAGGACGGCATTACGGTGATCTGCAACCTGCACTTCTTGAGTCTGGCCCGGCGCTACGCGACGCGGGTGATCGCGCTGAAGGCCGGGCAGATCGTCTTCGACGGCCTGCCCGAGGAGATCGACGAGGAGCGCTTCCGGTCTATCTACGGCGAGGACGCCGTCGAGGTGGAGATCCGCTGATGGTCCAGTCTGACGTCGTCCAGCCTGCCAGTACAGCCCCTCGCATGCCGGATCCAGTGACGTATCGCCGGGCCGGGCCGGGGGCGTTCATTACGTCGTGGCGAAACTTCCTCTTTCTGATCATCGGGCTGGCGGCGCTGGCGTACGGCTGGAAGGTGACCCAGGTCGACTTCGTGGGGCTGGTGGTGAACCTGCCGAAGTCGGAGCGGATCTTCGTCAGCCTGCTCCAACCGGACGTCTGGGTGATGACGCTGGCGGATGCACCGCTGCAGGTCGGCACGGCGAACGATCAGTCGTCGGGCGCGCAGGTCGGGGACTGGACGCTCACCGTCTCGCCGAGCGGGGTGACGGCGGGTCAGCAGCTCACGATCGCGCTGAGCGGCGTCCGCCCGAACACGCAGTTCAATCTGTACCTGGTGGACAACCGTGGCAACACGACGCCGATCCGCGTGAACCGGCCGACCGACGCGGCGGAGGGGCGGGAGCCGGTCAAGGTTGACGCTGCTGGCAACTACTCGTTGTCGTTCGCGATGCCGGCGTCGGTGGCGGCTGGCGAGTATCAGGTCCGCGCCGAGTTGCCGCCCGGGCATGCTGCCTGGCGCGGCCCCTGGCGCTTCAGCGAGACGTTTGAGACCGCGCTCGTCAAGATGATCGAGACGATCTTCCTGGCGCTGATGGGGACGTTCTTCGCGCTGGTGGTCAGCATCCCGCTCAGCTTCCTGGGCGCCCGCAACTTGATGCAGGGCTCGGCGGTGGGCTGGGCGATCTACTCCGCGGTCCGCACGATCTTCAACGTGCTGCGCTCGATCGAGACGTTGATCCTGGCAGTGGTGATGGCGGTGGTGGTCGGGCTGGGGCCGTTCGCCGGCGTGATGGCGATCGTGATCCACTCGATCGGCGCGATGGGGAAGCTGTACTCGGAGTCGATCGAGAGCATCGATCCGGGGCCGATCGAGGCGATCACGGCGACGGGCGCGAATCGGCTGCAGGTGGTGCTGTTCGCGGTGCTGCCGCAGGTGGTGCCACAGTTCTTGTCGTTCACGATGTATCGCTGGGACATCAACGTCCGGCTGAGCACGGTGATCGGGCTGGTGGGCGGCGGTGGGATCGGGTACATCCTGATCCAGTACATCAACCTGTCGCAGTGGAACCAGGCGGCGACGGCGCTCTGGATGATCGGGATCGTGGTGATCACGATGGACTACGCCTCGGCGATCATCCGCGAGAGGCTGGTCTGAGCCGCACGCGTAGCGACCGATGGCAACCTTTGACCTGTGGAACACCGAGTCTCGCAACCTTCTCGGCAGCTTCGCGACCGAAGAACTGGCGCTGGCGGCGGTACGCGAGGCGATCCAGCGAAACGGCGAGGAATACGGACAGATCCTTGCCCTGGGACGCGAGGATAGCCGAGGTAACTCCAGGATCGTCGCCAGGGGGCATCAGCTTGTCGAGCGGGTCGTGCAACCAGATCAGCAACCTGGCCAGAATCGGCACCCAGGGCCTGCGTCTCTTGAGCGGCGGCGGTCGGGCTGACCGCCGCCGCTGACTCTACAAGGTAGACGCAGTCGGATCGGGGCAGAGCGCCCGCTTGCAGGGCGGGCAGACCCGGATCTCGCGGACGATCTCCCAGCCGGTGCCGCCGGGATCGTCGCGGGTTTCGAGCTTCGGCCTGGGGTGACGCAAGCAGATGATCTCCGCGACCTCCTTGCGGAATGGGTAGACCCGAGGGCGGGTCTCAACGACGACGGTTTCAGCGGACACGCGCGGCGGCGTGACCGCGCCACAGTGCTGACATCGGAACATCCGGTCTCGGCCCGACTTCTCATAGTCCACCGACGCGGGCCGGGAGCTCGGTGGATGGTGACGAGCGGCATGGCGATGCGGAGAGGCCGACTGCTGGTCACCGTCGAACGCGCCGCGCGCATGCTGGGAGCGACGTCGACGGTGGGCGGCGGGCACGGCGGGGCACGGGTCCGGTGACGCTCGTGCGCGGGCAGGCGAGCTCTGTGGAGGGCTGAGGCCAGGGTTTCTCTGCGACAGATGAAGGGGCCGCGTCTCAGCGCAACGCGGCATGCGCCAGCATCAAGCAAGACGAGTGTACCACGCGCGCGTCAGGCAGGTGGGAACCGTCTCAACAGGTCGTCCAGCGCCTCGCGCAGGCGCCACTTGCGACGCTCACGAGCCTGGAGATCCAGGATTCGCTGCCGCCAGGCGGCAAGGTTGCCACGCCGCTCCTCGATCCGGCCAGCGATGTCAAGGTAGCGGGCGGCCTCCCGATACGCCTCCGTGTTCGTCCGGCCGATGGCTGACGCGGCAAGCTCCTCCCAGATGGCGATGGCGCGGTCCGGGTGAGACCGCTCGACGGCCCGCGCGACCGCCGCACTCGGGGCACTGTAGCCGTAAAAGGCCCTGTCTGACCGACGCGCACGAAGGCGGTCGTACCAGGCCAGGACGTCGTCGAGGCGACTCTCGGCCAGGGCAACGTCCAGGAGCACGCGCGCCAGCGGCGGCTGCTCGTACAGGGGGAGGGCCGGGTCGGGGAGCTCTGTCGGCGGTAGCGGCCAGGGCGAGAGGTCAACACCAGTGACCTCCGACTCGGCGAGCGCGCCATCGTCGTCATCGCCCGCCGAAGCGGCAGCCGCCTCTTCTCCTGTGGCGCGCTTCCAGGGCAAGATCAGCGTCTCGAGGAATCGGAGGGCATGGAGCCGGACGGGCTCGTGACGCTCTACGGCCTCGGCGCTCTTGAGGAGCGCTTGAAACGATGTGAGCGACGGCTGGCGGAAGAATTCGTACGCGTCGAGTGCGGCGATGCCAGCCGCGTCTCCCTGGCGTTCGCGGACGGTTCGAAGTGCCTGCCGGAGCTGAAATTCGGGGCCGTACACCTGTGCTGGCGTCGCGGCGACCCCCTGCCGGATCCAGTGCTCGGCCCGTTCAAGGTCTCCCTGACCGAGCAGATACTGAACCAGGCGCAGATAGTTACCGGTGGTCTCGGCCTCGCGCTCGTAGAGCGCCTGGACTTCGTCATCACGACCGGCGTTCTGGAGCGCAACGGCCAGCAGACCGGCCCACGCGTCTCGTGCCCGACGAAGCCCGTACGCTGCATCTGACGATGAAAGCTGGGGCGCCATCGCGGCGATCTGCTGCTCGATGCGCGCAGCGAGCTCGTTCCAGACCTCGGCCGGCCAATCGTCGAGCCAGAAGTCGGCCATGTCCGGCAGGAGATCGTACTCTTCAGACAGCTCGAGCTCGTGGAGCCAGAGCATCTGCTCGACGGTCGGCGTCGAGGAGCGGGCCAGCGCTTCGGGGAGTACCCCGAGGGCGTGCTGGATCGCCGAAAGGAGCGCTTCGTCAGTCTCTTCCATCGCCTGAACGGCGTGATTGGCGTGTCGGAGCAGGCGCTGGCAGAGCATCCGGACGTCGTCTGCATGCCCGCGCGCGATGAGGGCATTGAACCGGTCACGGAGGCGCAGGATCTCACCGTTGTCAGGCGCGTTGCCCTCATACAGCGCATCGAACGAGATACTGTCGATCGTGGTTCTCGCGCCGCGAAGGAGGTCGGCGGTCGGCCCGCGTGCATTCGCGACCTGATCCACGAGCGCCTGTCGGACGGCGCCGTCCTGCGCTGCCATCTGCTCGACCAGGGCAACCAGCTCGTCCTTTGAGAGCCCCACGAGGTACTGGCGTACCTGGGATGTGATGCCTGCGCCAGCGGCTACAGGCGCGTCGGCTGAGGCAGGCCAGGCGTCCGAGACATCGTCATCATCGTCATCGTTGTCGTCGTCGTCCCAGTCGGTAGCGTCGAAGGCGGCGTACGCTTCGGCCTCTTCCACGATGTCGTACGTGTCGGTGAGGCCCGCGGGCTCGTCTGCGTCAAACGCCCAACGTCTGGATCGACCTCCTGATCCTGGGCGGGTTGCAGCGTCTTCAGCCGGGTTCCGTGCTGGTGCGTCTTCGTCGTCGAAGTCAAACGGGATCACGATAATGACCTCGAGGCCCCGGCGCATGCCTGCCTTACCGGATGATAGCAGGACGTGCCATCAGCGAGTCGGGGTGAACGGGCTATCCTGCCACGAGCCCCCAGCAAGCGAGGACGACGTGTCTCAGACAACTCTCTCGGATGGGCGGCCGCATTTCGCGGTCGGCTCGGCACTGTTCGGCGTGTTCGTGACGATCGACGAGGAACAGATCAAGCTGGTCAGCGACCTCGGGTTTCCGGGGCTGGAGTTGTACGGCGAGTCGTACCAGGACTTCGCCGAACGCAAGGACGACCTGAAGAAGATGTTGGACGACTACGGCGTCACGCTCATCACGATCTCGAACCAGGGCCAGGTGAACGGCCGGCCGGTCGATTTCATTACGCCGGAGCTGCGCCAGGAGACGATCGACGATCACACGGCCTGGGTGCGGGACAACCACGGCACGTTCGGGTGCCGCCACTTCAAGATCAACATGGGCCGTAGAGGCCCGGGCGGCACCAGCGACGACGATCTGAAGGTGCTGGCGGACGGCTTGAACACACTGGGCCAGAACACCGCCGATCTCGGCGTGAAGCTCAGCCCGCATCCGCACATCTGGGGGCCGATCGAGCGTCCGGAGGAGATCCATCGGCTGATGGAGCTGACAGACCCGAGGTACGTCTACTTGCTGCCGGATACGGCCCACCTGAACCTGGGCGGCGGCGATCCGCTGGCGCTGATGAGTGAGTACTACGGCCGCGTGGACGCGATTCACTGGAAGGACACGAAGCCGGAGTACCGAGGGTTCACCGGGCCGACGCCGACGCGCGAGGAGCACAACCAGGCGATCCTGTACAAGGACCTTGGGACGGGCGGCGTGGACATTCAGGGGATCTGGAAGATGCTGCTCGAGCGCGGCTACTCCGGCTGGATCACGCTGGACCTTGACCCGCCCCGGCCGAATGAGGGCGAGGGGACGTCCGCAGAGAAGCTCAGGATCAACCATCGCTTCCTGACGGACGTGCTGAAGGTCGAGACGCTGTAACGAGGGGGCCAGGAGCGCGGGTGGCAGGACGAAGAGCGACGCGAATGTAACGTCGAGGCCGGGGCGATTTCGATTGACATGTGACTGATTGGTCACATATACTTGTCGTGTGATGGACGATGACGACCGCGTGTTCAAGGCGCTTGCCGACCCGACGCGGCGGTTTCTGCTCGACCGGCTCTTTGCGCGTGACGGCCGCACGCTCACCGAGCTCGAATCCGAGCTGGAGATGACCCGCTTCGGCGTCATGAAGCATCTGCGCGTCCTCGAAGAGGCGGGCCTCGTCATCACGCGCCGGTCGGGCCGGGAGAAGCTGCACTTTCTGAATCCGGTGCCGATCAGGCTGATCCACGATCGGTGGATCGACAAGTACACCGAGCGCCAGGTATCGGCGCTCGTGGACCTCAAAACCGAGCTGGAGGAACAAGCATGACGGCAGCCCCGGCGACGACCACGGTGACCACGCAGGTCTACCGGGTCTACATCAAGGCGACACCACAGGCGGTATGGGACGCGATCACGAAGCCGGAGTGGACGGAGCGGTACGGCTACGGCGGCGTCGTATCGTACGAGCTCCGGCCCGGCGGGAAGTTCATCACGACGCCGGGCGCGGCGATGCGGGCGTATCCGGGCATTCCGGACGTCATCATCGACGGCGAGGTGATCGAGGCGGCCCCGCCACACAAGCTGGTCCAGACCTGGCGGATGTTGATGGATCCGGAGATGGCGGCGGAGGGATTCACCCGCCTGACGCACGAGATCGAGCAGATCGCGGGTGGTGCCACGAAGCTGTCAGTCATCCACGAGCTGGAGGGCGCGCCGAAGCTGGCGGTAGTCGTCGGCGGCGGGATGGAGAGCGAGGGCGCTGGCGGCGGCTGGGCCTGGGTCCTCAGCGACCTGAAGTCGCTGCTCGAAACCGGATCGATCCTCGCGAGCTAGCCCACGCCAGCGAGAGGATTGACTTTGGGGAGGCCCTGCACCAGCGGGGCCTCCTTCGCATACTTGCCCACGCAGGTACATCAGGCCGACACGATTGGGGAACGTCGGGTACCCTGTCAGCCGGAAGTCGCGAGCGCCTTCGAGCGCGGCTCGACGGTGAAGGGAGCAGGGTGATGGGCATGCTGGACGGCAGGGTCGCCGTTGTCACGGGCTCAGGACGTGGGATCGGGCGCGGCATCGCGATGGCGCTGGCCGCGGCCGGCGCGAAGGTGGTGGTCAACGACCTGGGCGCCACCCTGGACGGCCTTGGCGAGGAGAAGACGCCGGCCGATCAGGTGGTGGACGAGATCCTGACCAACGGCGGCGCGGCGGTGGCGAACTACGGCTCGGTGGCGGACTGGGACCAGGCTCACGCGATGATCGACCAGGCGGTGGACGCGTTCGGGCGGATCGACATCCTGGTGAACGTGGCCGGGATCCTCAGGGACCGGATGCTGTTCAACATGACCGAGGCGGAGTGGGACGCCGTTATCGCGGTCCACCTGAAGGGGATGTTCAACTGCACCCAGGCCGCCTCGGTGAAGTTCCGCGAGCAGCGGTACGGCCGGGTCGTCAGCATGTCGTCCGTCTCGGCACTCGGGTCGGCCGGGCAGCCGAACTACGGCGCGGCGAAGGCCGGCATCCTGGGGCTGACCTGGTCCACGGCGAACGCGATGGGCCGCTACGGCGTGACCTGCAACGCGATCCTGCCGAGTGGGGCGACGCGAATGATCGACTCGACGCCCAGGGCGCGCGAGGAGTTCGAGCGGACCGGCATCTGGCCCAGCGAAGCGGCGAAGGGGACCGACCGCGACCCGGACAACGTGGCGCCGCTGATCGTCTACCTGGCGTCTGAGCAGGCAGCCCACGTGAACGGCCAGGCGTTCCACTCCTGGGGCTTCGGCTACACGCTGCTGGCCCAGCCAACGCCGATGCGCCGGCTGGAGGCCGATCGGCGACTGACGCCGGACGAGATCGCCAGCCACTTCGACGAGACGCTCGGGGCGAACCTCAGACCGCCGCCGGGCCTAGATTTCGGGAAGGGGTTGAGTGAGCGGCCGGCCGAGGAGTGGACCGAGCTCGGAGGCGGTTTACGCGCCTGGAAGAACCGCTTCGAGGAGCCGAACGCGTAGACGCCCCTCATGCCGACGGGTGCAATGAATTGCGCCCCTACAACGTCCGTCCTGTAGGGGCGCAATTCATTGCACCCGCACGCTCGCGGGTGGCCTCGGCGGGCGCGGGCGACCATAATGGCGGCCGGCATCAAGGCTGAGGGCAACGGACGGAGTAGTCGATGCGATTCGGTTTGCAGATCAACCCGTACTTCTACGGCGACACCGGGAATCCGTGGGACCTGGTCGCCCCGATCGCGAAGCTGGCGGACAAGAGCGGGCTGGACTCGCTCTGGCTGTACGACCATCTGCTCTACGAGGGCGGATACGCCGGCCACCCGGACCCCGAGCCGGTGATGGAGTGCTTCACCGCGCTCGCCGCCGTCGCCGCGATCACGGAGCGGATTCGCCTCGGGCAACTGGTGCTCGGCATCCCGTACCGGAATCCGGCGCTCACGGCGAAGATGGCGACGACCCTGGATCAGATCAGCCACGGCCGGACGATCCTCGGGATCGGGGCTGGCTGGCACCAGCGCGAGTACGAAGCGTACGGGTTCGGGGAGTGGGAGCCGGTCGGGGTGCGGATGAAGCGCCTGGAGGAGGCGACCCAGATCATCTTGAAGATCTGGGGCGAGCAGCCGGTCGGCGCCTACGAAGGGCAGTACTACACGCTCAAGGAGCTGACCGAGAACCCGCTGCCGGTCCAGAAGCCGCACCCGCCGATCATGATCGGGGGCAGCGGCGAGAAGGTGACGTTGCGGCTGGTGGCGCAGTACGCCCAGTTCTGCAACGTCGGCGGCGATCCGGAGACGGTCGGTCGGCTGCTGGAGGCGCTCAAGGCGCACTGCGACCGCCTCGGGCGCGACTATGGTGAGATCACGAAGTCCGCGTACACGATGATCATGATCGGGCGGGACGAGGCGCACGTGGAGGAGCAGCGCGAGAAGCTGAGCCGCTACATCCCGCGTCGGGGCGCCTCGATCGGCACGCCGGACCAGTTGATCGAGGAACTGACACGATACGCGAAGGCCGGCGTCGAGTACCTGATCTTCCGAATGCCGGACTGGACGGATCAGGAGGCGCTCACCCTGTTCTCAGAGAAGGTGATCCCGGCGATGGCGGACGTGCAGGCGGGCTGATCGCGAGCGCGCCGGTCCGGTCGAATAGCGGCGTGTAGACAGGGCAACCGCTGGCGTGTGGCCGATAACTCTCCGCGGGGGCGGTGACGTGCGCATACAATCTGGGGATGGCCACCTCCTCGCTTGCCGACGCGCGTACCAGGGTCGTAACACCGGCCCGGGGACGCGCGTCGGCGCGGTGGGCGGGCCTTGGCTCGAGTGTCGCGTTCTGCCTCGCCGCCCTGCTGCTGTTGTTCGGCGGCGGTGCGCCCCCGCGCGAGCTGCGAGTCGAGCAGATGGCCGCCTCGCGGGCGTTCCCGTTGGTGGACTGGCACCTGGCGCGCATCGCCGAGCGCAGCCAGCGGATCGGTCTGGGTCTGCTCGGGGCGCGTCCAATGCCGACCGAGACGGACCGATCGGCCGCCGCGGCCTACTTCGCGACGCCATCGGCGGATCGAGCGCCGCTCGCGCCGGGGGCGGAGACCGCCATCGAACGGGCCGTCTCGACGGTGCTGCGCCAGGAAGGACTCGACGACCGGCCGGCGCCCTGGACCGCCGAGGGCGAAATCCTCTTCCCGCCGGTCAGCTTCGCGTTCACCCGGCCGCCGGAGGTGTTGATCGTGGCGCGGCGCGATCGGATCAGCGTGGTCCAGTCAGAGCTGCTGCGGCCGGGCATCGCGGACGCGGACGCCGAACGGCTGGAGGCGGACGTCGACGCGCTCGGGTACTCCTCGCTGGTGACCGAGATCGGCGGGCTGGCGACGTTTCCGACGATGGTGGTGGACACGAATCGGCCGCTAGACGCGCTCGTCGCCGTGACGCACGAGTGGATTCACGGTTACCTGTTCTTCACACCGCTAGGTGCTCGCTACTGGACCAACCAGGACGCGCGGATGATCAACGAGACCGTTGCCGACATGGTCTCCAGAGAGCTGGGGCCGCGAGTCGTGCGGGAGCTGGGGCTGGAATCGCCGCCGTCTTCGACGGCGCGGTCAGCAACACCGCAACCGTCGATGGTGCAGTTTCGGGCGATGATGCGCGAGACCAGGGTGCAGCTTGACGCGCTCCTCCGCGAGGGGAAGATCGACGAAGCCGAGGCGTACCTGCGAGATCGGCGGCTGGAGTTCGTGGCGGCCGGTTTCCAGATTCGGAAGCTGAACCAGGCGTACTTCGCGTTTTACGGCAGCTACGGGGACGCGGCGGCCGGCGTGAGCCCGATCCCGCGTCAGCTTGGCTGGCTGCGCGCGGAGAGCGGCTCGCCGGGCGAGTTCCTGCATCGGGTCGGGGAGCTCACGAGCGCGGAGGACCTGGCGCGGGCGGTGGGCGAGTAGCTGTCACAGAGCGTCGGGCTACCTCGTCTCCCCTGTACACCCTGATTGACGATCGGGAGACAGGAACGATGACCGCGATGCTCGATCCCCACGAGTTCACTGCGCTGGACGACGATTTCGAGTCGACGGACGGTCCGGGCGCCGTCTCCGGCGACGAACGGCTGCCGGACCGCTTCGACGTCACCGTGGTCGGCGGCGGCTTCGCTGGACTGGTCGCCGCCGCGACGGCCGCGCGGGCCGGGCGCTCGGTGGCGCTGTTCGAGCAGGCGTCTGGGCCGGGCGGCCGGGCGCGGACCCGTACGGAGCACGGCTTCTCCTTCAACATCGGGGCGCACGCCCTGTACCGGGGTATGGCTGGCCTCGCCATCCTGCGAGAGCTGGGCATGGAGCCACGCGCCGTGCAGCCCGGGACGAGCGGCGCCTACGCGGTCAAGGACGGCCAGGCGTACGCGTTCCCGTTCGGGCTGCGCAGCCTGCTGACGACGCCGCTGTTCGACTGGCGCGCAAAGCTCGAAGCCGGCCTGTTCCTCGGCAGCATCGCGAAGATGGACCCTCGGCCCCTGGAGGACCTCACGGTGCGGGAGTGGATTGACCGGGCGGTACGCCACCCGAGCATCCGGCAACTCGCGGAGGTCCTGGTTCGGACCGCCACCTACGCCGACGACCCGACGGAGGTGAGCGCCGCCGCCGGGCTGCGCCAAATCCAGGCCGCGCTGACTGGCGCGCTCTACGTCCACGGGGGCTGGCAGACGATCGTGGACGACCTGCGGACGCGGGCGCAGACGCTCGGTGCGCGAATCGTCAGCGGGGCGCGGGTTGAGGAGGTCGAGCTGGGCGAGGCAGCGCCGACCTTCGGGGTAGCGTCGATTGCTGAAGGCCCCCGGCCGACGCAGGCGGTTCGGGCGGTTCGACTGGCAGACGGGCGGCGCTTCGAGGTCGGCTCGGCGATCCTGGCGGTTCCGCCCCAGAAGGCGAACGCGCTGGTAGACGCCGGCCGGCAGGGGGCGCTGGCGGGCTGGGCGGAGCGCGCGGTGCCGATCCGCGCGGCCAGCCTGGACGTGGGGCTGCGGCGACTGCCGAAGCCGGACGACTGGTTCGCCCTCGGGCTGGACCGGCCGTTGTACCTGTCCGTCCACTCGAAGTGGGTGCAGGTTGCCCCCGAAGGCGGCTCGCTGGTGCACGTCCTGCGGTACCTGGGGCCATCCCCGAGCGCCGGGGCAGAGGACGAGCGAGAATTGGAGGGGCTGCTGGACCTGGTCCAACCGGGCTGGCGTAACGAGGTCGTGACACGACGGTTCATGCCGGAGATCACCGTGGCAGGCGCACTGCCGAGCGTGAGCTGGGAGCAGCGTGATGGACCGCGCGGCCCACAGGTGCCGGGCGTGGCTGGTCTGTTCGTGGCTGGCGACTGGGTCGGCCCGGATGGGATGCTGGCCGACCGGGCGATCCAGAGCGGAGCGCGGGCCGGGCAGGCGGCGGCGCTCCGATCGTCGCCGGCCCTGGCAGGGCGAACTTCTGATGCGGCGGCGCTGCTGGCGGGCGGGGGTGCCTGATGGATGCGGTGGCGGTGTTCGCGGAGGAGCGGCCGAAGCTGTTCGGCGTGGCGTATCGGATGCTGGGCAGCGTGGCCGACGCCGAGGACGTGATCCAGGAGACGTTCCTACGCTGGCAGGAGGTGATGGACGCGGGGACGGCGGTCGAGTCGCCGTCCGCCTACCTGACGACGATGGTGAGTCGACGGTGTCTGGACGAGCTGCGCTCGGCGAGGAGGCGGCGGGAGGAGTACGTGGGCGAGTGGCTGCCGGAGCCGCTGCTGGAGGACGATCGGCTGGACCCGGCCGCCACCACGGAGCTGGCCGACTCGCTCTCGACGGCGTTCCTGGTGGTGCTGGAGGCGCTCTCGCCGGGCGAGCGGGCGGCGTTCCTGCTCCACGACGTCTTCGGTTACGAGTACGCTGAGCTGGCGCGGATCCTGGGGCGAGGGGAGCCGGCCTGCCGGCAACTGGTGGCGCGGGCACGGCGGCGGGTGGCCGAGCGCCGACCGCGCTTCGACGTCTCGCCGGAGGTGCACGCCCGACTGCTCAACGAGTTCATGTACGCGGCGACGGCCGGCGACGTGGACGGGCTGGTCAGCCTGCTGGCGCAGGACGCGGTGTTGACGGCGGACGGCGGCGGCGTGGTGACGGCGGCCCGCAACCCGATCGCGGGTGCGGACCGGATCGCGCGCTGGTCGATCGGCGTCCTGGAGAAGACGCAGTGGAACGTCAGCTTCGAGGTGGCGACGGTCAACGGCCTGCCGGGCGCGGTGATGCGCGTGGACGGCACGATCTACGGTGTTATGTCGATCGAGGTCCGTGACGGCAAGATCCAGAACGTCTACATCCAGGTCAATCCGGCGAAGCTGCCCCCGCACTCCTAGGACCACCCGGCACCCCCGCGCGCCCGCTCCGTAACGAGAGATGCGGAGTTGAGATGCCACCTGGCATAGACATCAGGGTTCGTGAATGCTACACTCCGCGCGCTAAGGCCCTCCACCAGAATCCTCGCGAGGGCCTCAAGGAGGCGACGATGCCTAACCGCAACTCGCGCGTCCCCGGCGCCCCTCGCCCGCTCACCCGCCGAGGCTTCCTCCAGGCAGCGGTGGGCACGACCGGTCTGTTGCTGCTCACCGCCTGTGGCGGAGCGACGGCACCCGCGACCAAGCCGGCTGAGGCGCCAAAGCCGACTGAGGCGCCAAAGCCCGCCGCACCCGCCGCCGCGGCCTCACCGGCCGCCTCGCCAGCGGCGGCGGCATCCCCGGCGGCCGGAGCCTCTCCGGCGGCGTCGCCAGCAGCCTCGCCGGCGGCAGGAGCTTCGCCGTCGCCAGCCGCCGCCGCGCCGGCCGCCCCGCGCAAGCCGGCCAACCTCTCCGGCGTGACGCTCTCGGTGCTGCAGTGGTCCAGCTTCATTCCGGACGCCGATCCGTACTTCAAGAAGCAGATCGAAGACGGCTTCATGAAGGAGACCGGCGCCGTCGTCAACATCGAGTTTGTCAACGCCAACGACATCCAGCCGAAGACGGCGGCGGCGATCCAGAGCGGCAGCGGCCCGGACATCATCGGCATGCGCGAGAACTGGACGCATATCTATGCCGAAGCCGAGGTCGACGTCACCGACGTGGCCGAGGAGTTCAAGCAGCAGTACGGCGACTTCTATCCCGGCCTGGACGCCTACTCGAAGGTCGGCGGCAAATACCTCTCCGTCCCGCACGACCAGGGCAGCAACGCCGTGCATTGGCGGAAGGACTGGTTCAAGGATGTCGGCGTCACGGAATTCCCGAAGACGTACGCCGAGTGGCACGCGGCCGGCAAGAAGCTGAAGGACAAGGGTCAGCCGTTCGGGCAGGCGCTGGGGCACAGCTTCGGCGATCCGCCATCCTGGTGCTACCCGATGATGTGGGGGTACGGCGGCCAGGAAGTGGACGCCAACGGCAAGGTGGCGATCAACTCGCCGGAGACGATCGCGGCCGTCGCCGAGATGAAGACGGCCTGGACCGAGGCGTACGACGAGACCGGCCTGGCCTGGGACGACTCGAGCAACAACCGGGCGTTCGCAGCCGAGACGATCTCGGCCTGCCTCAACGGCGCCAGCATCTGGTGGGTTGCGAAGAAGGAGAACTGGCCGTTCTTCAACGACATTGGCCTCGACTTGAACCCGGCCGGGCCGAAGGGACGGTTCCTGTTCGGCGGCGGCGACTACTACGCCGTGATGAAGTACTCGAAGAACGTCGAGGCGGCGAAGGAGTTCATCCGCTGGTCGATGCGTGACGACGTCTGGATGCCGTGGTTCGAGCTGAACGGCAGCTACGTGGGCGGCGTCTCGGTGAAGCACGACGCGGCGGCGCCGTGGAACAAGTTCCCGCCGATCGCCCAGGTCTTCAAGGAGTTCGGGCCGGCCGTCCGCACGATCGGCTACCCTGGCCCGCCGAACGCGAAGGCCGGCCTGGCGTGGTCCAAGTACATCATCGTGGACATGTTCGCGAAGGCCTGCCAGGGCGACTCGCCGGAGGCGGCAGTCAAGTGGGCCGAGAGCGAGCTGAAGCAGGTCTACGAAGTCTGAGTAGGCAGTAGGCGGAGGGCAGTAGGTAGACGGTTCGTAACTGCCTACTGTCCTCTGTCCTCTGCCCTCTGGCCGAGGCCGAACAGGCGGGCGGCGTTGCCGCCGAAGATCTGCTGGAGCGCCTCGTGCGGAAGGTTCAGGAACCGGCAGGCCCGGAGCTGATCCTGGAGGTAGCGGACGCTGTAGCCGCGCGGGAACCAGCTCGAGTCGCTCCCGTAGACGATTCGCTCTGGCCCGATCGTCTCGTAGAACTTCCGGAACAGGTCTTCCAGGGTCAGGGGGTACGGCATCCAGCGAATCCACTGGTTCGATCCTGACGTGTCGACGTTCACGTTCTGGCAGGCCCAGCAGAGGAACAGCAGCTCTTTGACATACTGGATGCCGAAGTGCGGGACGACGAACTCGACGGTCGGGAAGTCTTTGGCGACTTGCTCCAGCAGGCCGGGGTTGTCTTTTTCGTTCCAGGAGATGCCGCCGCCCGCCCCGAGCATCCCGAAGTGGATCAAAACCGGGATGCCAAGCCGCTCGCAGACCTCCCAGACGGGGTAGAGCTCGCGCTCGTTCACGGGGCGATCCAGCGCCGGCGCCAGGATCTTGAGCCCCTTCAGTCCAAGCTGCGTGATCGCGCGATCCAGCTCCTGGGCGGCGTTCGGCGCGAAGATGTTGTGGTGGGCGAACCCGATAAACCGTTCGGGGTAGCGCGCGACGACGCTGGAGAGGGTCTCGTTGCCGCCTCCGGTCGCGAAGCCGACGCGGCTGATGCCGTACCGGTCTAGCTCGGCGAGCCAGCGGTCGGCCTGCTCCTCGGGGGATCGAGGCTCCGCTTCGGGCTCCGGGAAGTCCCAGGCGAGCCGCCAGGCGGAGCGGTACTTTTCGGCTTGCCGACGCAGGTAGCGCGACTTCTCGTCGGCGGGGGTACCGGCCTCGTAGAGCCGGGCGCTGCCGCCGACGGCGGCCATCGAAGGGTCACCGGCGACCGGGAAGTGACAGTGAAAGTCGATGACGTCCAGATCCTGAAACATACGGTCAGCACCTCACGACGATGATGGTAGCCCTCACCCCCCGGCCCCCTCTCCCGTGCGCGGGAGAGGGGGAGCCGCCTGGCGGAGCTCGGCCAGGAGGGTCGCATAGGCGGCGCGGTCAAGGGGCAATTCGACGGCGATGCCGCGCTGACTGGAGAGGGTGATCGCGTTGGCGAGCTCCAGCGAGAGTCGGCCCTGGGCTCCGTCCGAGCGGAGCGGTGTACCGTGCAGGATCGCCTCGTGGAGATCGCGGTAGACGGCGGCGTGATCGGCCTGGCCGGGCGGCAGCTCGACGGGGAAGGGGTGGGCGGCCGGGCTGCTCCAGAGGACGTCGGTCTCCTGGATATGCTGGCGAAGGTCGGGCTCGAATAGCTCGACGTCAAGGCGGCCGGGGCGGATCACCAGCCGGCCTCCCGTCCCGAGCAGCTCGATCCGGTCGCCGGTGTCGGCCTCGGCGGTGCTGACGTGGATCGTGCCGAGGGCGCCGTCGGGCCATTCGAGCATGGCGTGGGCGGTGTCCTCGGCCTGGATCGGTTGGAGGCGGGTGCGGGTCCAGGCAACAACACGGCTGGGTGGGCCGGCCAGGTAGCAGGCGAGGTCGAGGTTGTGGGGCGCCTGGTTCATCAGGACGCCGCCGCCCTCGCCGCTCCAGGTGCCGCGCCAGGGCGTCTGGCGGTAGTAGCGCGCGGCGCGGGTCCAGCAGGCCAGGACGTCGACGCGCTGTAACTGGCCGAGTCGGCCCTCCTCGACGATCCGCTTCGCGGCGACGACCTCGGGTCGATGGCGGAACTGGAGGCTGACGGCGAGTAGCCGACCGGCGCGCTCGGCGGCGGCGATCATCGCGTCGGCCTCGCCGACGTGGACGGCCATCGGCTTCTCGCAGAGGACGTGGCAGCCGGCTTCGAGAGCGGTGATGGCGATCTCGGCGTGGAACGGGTGCGGGGTCATGACGACGACGACGTCCGGGCGGGCGGCCTGGATCAGGGTCTGGGAGTCCGGATAGGCGGGGCAGCCAAGCTCCTCGGCGCGCTGCTCAGCGAGGGCCGTGTTGACGTCGGTGACCCCGACGATCTGGGTGGTGGGCAGGCTGAAGGCCGGGCGGTGCATGCCGAGGACGGTGGCACCGGCGCCGACGATGGCGTGACGGAGCATCATGGTGTGGGTATTGTGCTGGACTTTCCCGGCGGATCGCGCTTGAATATCGTCTGGCGGGCGCTGCAACGTTTGCGCGCCCCGTGTTGGCAGGGAGGACCCGAATGGCGAAGACAGGCCTGGCCGCCGTGATGCCGGGCATCGGCAAAGAGTTCGAGCTCCGTGAGTACCCCGTCGTGGATGCGTGGCCGGGCTCGATCAGGATCAAGATCGACGTGGCGAACGTCTGCGGCTCAGATATTCACACCTGGCAGGGCGACAACGCGGCCGGCCGGCGGAGCTCGCCGTGGCCGGTGATCCCGGGCCACGAGATGATGGGGACCGTCGATCAGCTCGGCGAGGGCGTGACGACGGACAGCAACGGCGAGAAGCTCGCGGTGGGCGACCGGGTGGTGTACGGGTACACGTTCCCGTGCCGAAGCTGCGCCTACTGCCTGACCGGCCACACGACCTGGTGCACGAACAAGCGCCCCCACACCACGCGGAGCGCGGACACCGCGCCGCACTTCCAGGGGGCGTTCGCGCAGTACTACTTCCTCTATCCGAACCACTTCGTCTACAAGTGCCCGGACGAGATCCCAGACGCGACGGCCGCGACGCTGAACTGCGCGATGTCGCAGGTGATTTACGCGCTGGAGGAGGCGCGGCTCGGGCTGGGCGACACGGTGGTGGTCCAGGGCGCGGGCGGCCTCGGGCTGTTCGCGACGGCGATCGCCCGGGAGCGCGGCGCGAAGAAGATCATCGTGATCGACGGGGTGCCGGAGCGGCTGGAGCTGGCGGAGTCGTTCGGGGCGCACGAGCTGATCGACCTTCGAGAGCTGCCGGAGTCTGAGCAGCGGATCAAGCGGGTCTGGGAGCTGACGGGCGGCATCGGGGCGGAGGTCGCCTGCGACTTCGTGGGGTTCCCGGCGGTGATGCTGGAAGGGCTCCAGATGCTCGGGAACGGCGGGCGGTACCTGGAGGTCGGCAACATTAACACGGGGCTGACCTGTGAGTTCGAGCCGAACCTGCTGGTGCGCCGGCATCTCCAGATCATCGGAATGCTCCAGTACGAGCCTCGGCACTTGAAGCAGGCGGTGGACTTCGTGCAGGCGACACTGGGCAAGTACCCGTACCAGAAGCTGATGGCGTACGAGTTCCCGCTGACGGAGATCAACCGAGCGTTCAAGGAGCAGGTGACGGGGAGGATCCCGCGGGCTGCGCTGCGAGCCTGGTAGGTTTGCCCTCACCCCCAGCCCCCTCTCCCTTGCGAGGGAGAGGGGGAGCCGACTCTCAGGAGCAAGATGCTGCCGCCAGACTGTGCGCCGTCGTCGATCCCGAAGGAGTGGCGGCCGTGAGTAGCCGGAGCATCATCCCTCTAGACTCGGCGCTGTACGGGGCGCTTCGCCAGGCGGCGACGGATCGGCGGTGCGTCTTCTTCGCGGGGCTGCCAGGGGTGGGCAAGAGCCTGCTGCTCCAGCAATTGAGCGTGATCGCCGGTGAGGTCGGGCGGCGGGTTCACCTGCTTCAGTGGGACGTGGCACGCGGCCCGTTCGAGACGCCGGAGATCCTGGGTTGCTACCCGGAGGTGGACGGGGTGACGCACGCCGTGATCCGCAAGGCGGCCGGGCTCTGGGCGCGCGAGGCGGTCGGCGTGTGGCAGCGGCGACATCCTGACCCGCGAGAACTGCTGATCGGCGAGGTGCCGCTGATCGGGAACCGGCTGATCGAGCTGGTGCAGCGGCGGGATGACGAGGTCGAGGCGCTGCTGGCGGGCGAGGAAACGGTGTTCTTGATCCCGGTCCCGTCCCGCGAGGTCCGGCAGGTGATCGAGGCGGCGCGTGCTCGGGAGATGGCGAGCCCGAGTCACGAGCGCGAGCGGGCGAACGCGGTGCCAGGCCTGGTGCAGGCGCTGTGGGAGGAGATCGCGGCGGTGGCGCGGGAGCTCGGCGTGGAGAGAACCCCTTCCACCCTACCATGGGGCCCCTCAATCCCCACGGCCCCCCAGCCGCTGCGCGGCGCGAACATCGGCTGCGCCGACGTCCCTCCTCCTTGCGAGGGGGAGGGGGAGCAACGCCCAGAAGGTGGCAAGGGGAAGGGTGAGCAACCCGCGGCGAGTAGCGATGGAGTGGGCGCCTTCGATCCGGAGGTTTATGCCGGGGTGTACGAGCGGCTGCTGCGGCATCGGCGGGCGGCGCGGCTCGACGTGACGACGGCGTTGCCGGTCCAGGCGTCCGTCTACGACGCGATCGAAGTCGCCAGCGAACTGATGCCAACGCCGACTGAGGTCGCCCGGGTGATGGCGGCGGTCGAGGTGCGGCCGGAGGCTGAGGTCGAGCGCGAGGTGGCGGGCTGGCTCAGGGTCTGACAGGCGAGAGGGGAACGGTGGCGAGGTGGATCGAGCCGAGCTTGCCCTTCTCGCCGACGATGCCGGCCGGGCCGACGCAGCTCGGACATCCTGATTCGCAGGTGCAGCGCTGGGCCAGCTCGGCGGCGGCCTGAAGAAGGTCGTGGCGCATCGCGAAGAGGCGCTCGGCGAACCCGACGCCGGCCGGCACGCGCTCGTAGAGGAAGATGGTGGGCAGGCCGGTGAACGGCGATTTGACCTGGGGGACGACGCCGACGTCGCGCGGATCGCACATCAGGTAGAGCGGCGCGACGGCGCCCAGCAGGCTGGCGAGCCCGACGAGGCCGCCTTCGACCTCTTCTTTGGGCAGGCCGCTGGTCCGAGCCTCGGGGATGGCGACCCAGAATGCGGTGGTCTGGAGCTCCTCTTCTGGCAGGTGGATCTTGCCCCAGCCGACGTTCTCGTGGGTGTCGAACTTGATCTTCTTGAAGATGGTGGGCTGGTAGGTGACGGAGACCTCGCCATGGGCGAACGAAAGGAGGCCCTCACCCCCCGGCCCCCTCTCCCTGTGCGCGGGAGAGGGGGAGGCGATGTTCCCCTCTCCCCTGGAGGGAGAGGGGTCAGGGGTGAGGGGGGTTCCTGTCTCCTCCGCGAAGACGTCGGTGACCTGGAGGTGGACGGCCAGCTCGGCGTCCGTGTAGTAGTCGACGGAGACCTGGCGGACGTACGCCTTCTTCTCCTCCCAGTCCAGCTTCTCGACCTGGTGCTGCTGGCCGCCGTGGATGTAGATCGCCTCCTCGTGAATGTAGATTGGGGCGGCGTAACGGTCCATCTCGCCGATGACTCTGGGCTGACCGGTGACGGTGGTGTCCACGATGACGAAGTTGTCGCTGGCGGCAGTGCGCAGGGAGACGTTCTCGGCGGGGAAGCGCTCTGAGGCCCAGTACCACTTCTTGCTGGTGCCGTTGTAGTGGAGGGCGCCATCGTCCTCGAAGTAGCGGAGCAGCTCGTCGGTGGCGGGGCCGCCGTACCGTTCGCCGGCCTCGAAGGGGAGCTCGAAGGCGGCGCATCTGAGGTGGTTAGCTCGGATGACCAGGTTGGCGGGGTTGACGAGACCACTCTCCGGGGTCCGGCCGAAGAAGTAATCTGGATGGCTGGCGATGAACTGGTCCAGGGGTGATGAGGAGAGGACGAGGGCGGCGACGGAGGGCTGGTCTCGACGGCCGACGCGGCCCATCTGCTGGAGGGTGGACGCGACGGTGCCGGGGTAGCCGGTCAACACGGCTGCTTCGAGGCCGCCGATGTCGATGCCCAGCTCCAGCGCGTTGGTGGCGACGACGCCTCTGACGGTGCCGTTTCGGATGCCGTGCTCGATCGCTCGTCGCTCACGCGGGAGGTAGCCGCCGCGATACCCCTTGATGGTGTCGGGATCGAGGTGGCGCTTCTGGGCGGCGGCCTTGAGGTAGTGGAGCAGCACTTCGACGCTGAGGCGGCTGCGGGCGAAGACGATCGTCTGAAGGTTGTTCGACAAGAAGGCGGTGGCGAGGGTCCGGGCGACGAGTGTAGACGAGCGCCGGATCCCAAGCTGCCGGTTGACGACGGGCGGGTTGTAGAAGAGGAGGAACTTCTCGGGGCTGGGCGCGCCCGACTGGTCGACCAGGGCGAGGGGGAGATCGACAAGATGCTCGGCGCGCTCGGCGAGCAGCTGGGAGGGGAGATCGGAGGCTACGCCGTCGTCCAGGAGCGGGCCGTAGGAGACGAGGTTCTTGCCGAGCTCGTCGGCGTTGGCGATCGTCGCGGAGCAGCAGATGAACTGGGGGTTGCTGCCGTAGAAGGCGCAGATCCGTCGCAGGCGGCGTAGGACGTTGGCGACGTGGCTGCCGAAGACGCCTCGGTAGTGGTGCAGCTCGTCGACGACGACGTATTTGAGATTTTCGAACAGCCTGACCCACTTGTCGTGGTGGGGGAGGATGCCGGTGTGGAGCATGTCCGGATTGGTGACGACGACGTGGCCGGCCTGGCGGATGGCGCGCCTGGCGGTGGACGGGGTGTCGCCGTCGTAGGTGAACGTCTTGACCTCCGCCCCGATCTCTTCGACGAGTCGGTGCAGCTCGGCCTGCTGGTCCTGGGCGAGCGCCTTGGTGGGAAACAGGTACAGGGCGCGCGCGTTCGGGTCTTTGAGGATGGCGTCCAGGACGGGCAGGTTGTAGCAGAGGGTCTTGCCGGAGGCTGTTGGGGTGACGACGACGACGTTGCGACCGCTCAGGGTGTGCTGGATGGATGCGGCCTGGTGGGTGTAAAGCCGGTCGATGCCGCGTTTCGCGTAGGCGGCCTGGAGGCGTGGATCGAGGCTATCCGGCAAGGGGGCGTACTGGGGCGGCCGAGGGGGGTTATGTCTGAACGCGGCGATGTTGCCGCTGTGCTCGCGGGACTTGAGGAGGTGCTCGACGAGCTGGGGGACGTTCATAGAAGCCCCACCCCCCAACCCCCTCCCCATTGCGATGGAGAGGGGGAGATGGATCGGCGCGAGAACAGGTGTTCCACGACGCGATTGTAGGCTGTCTGGTGGGGCGGGAGTCAATAGGGCCGACCAGCCTTTTTGCCTGTGCCAGGGTATGTGCGCGATGCTAGAGGCGCGGGCATGAGCAGCCTGCCACGGGTCCACGCACACGAGGTCAGTGGCCCAGGTGGAAGTCGTCCGCTATAATCTTTTCGAGGTTCGAGAGCATTAACGACACCGAGCTCGACGACCAGTTGCGGCAAAAGAAGAGGTACGCGGGCCGAGACGTTGCCTGGCTCGAGGGCACAGTCATCTTGAGCGCGGAAACGGATGGCGAGCTGTGCGATCAACTCGACGGATGGCGGTCGATCAGAGCCGCGTCAGCGTCGAGTACATCGAGCCGCTTGACGTCGTTCGTGTCTATTGAGTTTCCGCTCGCTCGACGATGATCGGCAATCGGACCAATCGTCGACCTGAAGATCATCTTCAAGGTGCTCCCCTGAGGCACGCGGCAGGCGAGCGCGGAGGCTACCAGCCGTTCTCGACCCTGACGACCCTGCTGGTGTGGGTCGGGGAGTCGGGCACGCCGATGCGCGTCACGTGAACCATCAGCGTGTAGCGGCCTGGCACCGGCGGAGCCAGGATGCGCAGCCGGACCGTCGCCGAGCCTCCGGGCGGAACGTCGTATGGCAACTCGACAGCCTGACTGTCTTTCATCATGCCCTGAACCCGCCGGTGGAGCTCGGTGCTCTGAGCGGTGAAGCGAGCCGCGACATTGACCAGATAGGGAGCGCGGACGTTCCAGGTTTCCCGGCCGGTGTTGGTCACCGTGACGTCGACCACCGTCCCCGTGCTGACCGCCATCTCGCGGGGGAGATCGGCGGCGTAGAGGGCGGAGGGAATCTCCGGAGTCGGCACAGCCGGCGCGGCGCCAGCTGCCGAGTGCTGAGCGGGTGCCGAGCCCCCCACGGCTGCGAGCGGCGCCTGGCCAGGGTTCGGTGGCACCACTGCTGCCTGAGGATCAGTTCGCGCCTCGCGGAGCGCGACGAGCAACGGCGCCTGGTGCTGGAACCAGACCGACACGCTCGCGGCGGCGCCCACCCAGGCGGCGACCGCGAGCGCACCGAGTGCGAGCCGCGATGGACCGGCGCTCAACGCGCGCTCGTACACCGTGACGGCCGCGAGCGCACACGCCGGTGCCAGCAGGAGGAACAGCGGCAGCCCGTAGCGGCTCTCGACTTTGATCGGCAGATAGAAGCTCACGAGCGCCAGCGCCGTCAGCCCGAAAGCGAGCAGCACGAACCGTTGTCGGCGAACGAGATCGGACGACCGATCGCCGCTGCCTCGTAGACCGATCGCGAACCCGACGAGCGCCGCGAGGAAAAAGGCGTAGTTGGCGACCGACAGCGGCCACCGGTACCAGGGATCGACGTCGCGGATGTACGCGAAGAGAAAGTCCTGGTCCACGAGCGCGAACGCGTGGAGCGCGAGCGTTGCCAGGTATGCGACAGGGTGGTCACGGATCGCCTCGGTCACCGTCAGATCTGGAGGAGGCCGAAACGGATTGTCGTAGTAGAGGGTATTCGTCACGCCGGGTAGAACCAGCGTGGCGGACTTCAGGTACATCAGCCCCCAGCGTGCGTTGTCCCCGTAGATGCTGCTGACGACCAGCGGGCTGGCGACGCCGAACGCGCGAGCGTTGCTCCACGCCTGCGGTACGAACGGCAGGCAAAAGGCGAGCAGCGCAGCAGGTATGGCGAGCCAGTGAAGGTCTCGGGAGAAGATGGCGCGGGCGCCCCAGACGGCGACGACCGCGAGCGCCGCGAGCAGGTTGGACGGCCGAAGCATCACCGTGAACCCGGCACAGAAGAGTGCGCAGATGGCCAGCACGGCGACGCGGCCCCGAGGCTCCGGTCGGCGTCGCGGCAGGGCCAGCACTACGGCCAGATAGAGCAGCGCGGCCGACGGCAAGTCGGTGAGCACCTCAGTCGTGAACACGAGCAGGAACGGGTTGACCACCGTCACAGCGAAGGTGACTGGTCCGACGCCGTTCACGCCGAGGGCGGAATCGACACGTCGCGCACCGATCCAGGCGACGCCGATCAAGAGACTGAGCTGCACGACGAAGGTCGCCGTCCGGACGGTGTCGACGTCCCGGCCGACGACGCGCACGATCGCGGCGAGCATGGCTGGATACCCGTAGGTCCGGTAGTCGCTGGCGAACGCCCACGGGCCGACGCTGACGATCAGCGTCGCAAAGTCGTAATACTGGAGAGCATCCCCGAACAGCGGGTACCCGTTGACGACGAAGGCCCACGTCGCAATCGAGATCGCGAGCACCACGGCGAGCGGACCGGAGCGGCCGAGCAGACGTGACCTCACCGCACCAGATCGCGCATCAGTGGCCCCACCTGTGGCTTGTGCAACGGCGTTGATGCGCACTGACGTCCCCGGCCCGGCACAAGAGTCTAGCAACTGCTTAATCTGGTCCGCCACGACTGCTGTATCAGGCGGGTCACCACATGCACAGCCGGGGACGGGATATCGAGCGAGATCCAGGACCAATGGCTGACCGGACCGGGACCTTTGTCCATTGTGGCCGCGACGAAAACCGCCGATTCTGGTTCTAGCAAGGACGCGCCGTACGGGTACAGCTTACGTACCCACCTCCGCCCGGGGGGATCGGACGAGGAGAGCAGATCATGGCCGCACGGAACTGGTACGACCTGAGTATCCAGCCGCACACCGAGGACGGTTCCGGCTCGGTAGCGCGCTACGACGACGACGAGGTGCTCGACGCCTGGCTGGCGTCGATGTCCGTCGGGCAGTTCGACTGGGTGATGAACTTCCTGATGGATCGGATCTACGCATCGCCGCCGGCGCTCGATCGCCCGGTCGCCTGAATCGACCCGTTACCCCAGCAGGCTCGAACCTCGATGCAGTTCCGTCGGCGCATTGCTGGTCGCGCTCCCAGCAGGCTCGAACGTCGCTGCGATCTCCACGAACGGCGCCTGAAACTGTAGGGGCAGCGCGGAGCGTGGCGCTAGAACGCGTTGGGTCCGCCGCCGACGAACGAGGGCCAGGGGCCGCAGGCGTCTACGACTTCGAATGCGACGGTGGACGCCACGGCCGGGTTCTGAGCTGGCGCCTGGCGGGTCAGGAGCAACGTCGCCTGCTGGGCGCCGGCTGGCAGTGGGATGGCCGGGCCAACGGCGGCCGGGCTCCCGTTGAGCTGAACGGCCGCGTGGTCGATCCGGGTAAGGCGGACGCTGCTCAAGCTGTTCGTCGGGGTGCCGGGGAGCGTCTGGGCACGGACGGTCGCTTCGAGGCGGCCGGGGCCGGCCAGCCGGGAGACCACCTGAATTGTCGGGCGCGGGGCGCAGCTGACGGGCTGCGAGACCGTGGTGACGGAGATCTGGGCCGCGTTGTTGTTCCAGGACAGCTCGGAGACCCAGCCCGGGGTGAACACGCCGATCTGGACGGTGTACGGACCCGGCTCGTCCGAGGCCAGGATCGGCCAGGAGACCGGGTAGACCTTCGTCTGGCCGGCCGCGAACGACTCGGTCTCGTAGTAGCGCTGGAAGACCTTGTTGCCGGCCGGGTCGTGGACCTCGACGTCGACCACGATGGTGCTGGCGGTGGCGCTGGTGACGTTCGCGGTGATCGCGACGCTCTGGCCCTGCACGGCGCTGGCGGGGTTGACGCTGGCGCTGGTGGTGAAGCTCGGGGGGACGGGCGGCGCCCCGACCAGCGCCGCGAGGCGGTCCTTGTACCCCTGCCCGTAGCCGGGCGTGGGGGCGCCGGTCAGGTAGTCGGTGATCAGGCCGTAGTAGGCCGAAGCGTTGCACGGCTCCCGCCACCAGGCCCAGACGAGGTAGTGCTGCTGCTTCGCCTCCATCCAGTCGACGACGGTGTCGATACGGTCGTGGGCGCAGCTCGACTGCCCCATCTCGCCGACGATCAGCGGATAGTTGTTGGCGATCGGCGTGAGCTGGGTGTCCCAGCACGCCTGGTCAGAGCACTGGCTGCCGCCCGGATAGATGTGGACGGAGGCGGCGATGTTCGGCGGATTGAGCGTGTCGGTCGGCCGGTACTCGATCCAGCGCGAGAGAACGCCAGTGTAGGCGACGCCGGCGACCATCACGAGGTTCGTGGCGCCGGTGGCGCGGACGGCGTTGAGCAGCTCCTGCATGCCGGCGGCGGCGTACCCGACGTGCGGACAGGTCCCGGAGCCGTTGGTGCCGTCGCGGAGGCAGAGCCAGGCCGCCGTGGTGTCGCGGTTGTCGTCCGGATACGGCTCGTTGAAGAGGTCGAATATGACAGCGGTGTTCGTCTTGAACGTGTTGGCGACCGACGTCCAGAATGCCGGGGCGTGGTCGCGGTCGGCCATCGGGATCTGGCCGATCGCCTGCTGGGTGCCGGGCGCGGCCCAGTGGAGATCGAGAATGACGACGATGCCGGCGGTGGTCAGGCGGTTCACGTACTCTATGACGGCATTGCGGTAGCTCTCGCCGACGTAGGCCCGATCGATGCCGCCGGTGTTGACGTCGAGCCAGCAGTCTTCGTTGAGCGGGATCCGCACGACGTTGATCTTCCAGCTCAGCATCGCCTGGATCGCCTGGTCGTTCGTCGCCCCCTCGAAGTTGCCCCAGTTCTGGATGCAGGCGTACTCGCCGGACGTTCGGTTGACGCCGCGCAGGCGCACGGGCTGGCCGCTTGCGTTGAGGATCTGCTTACCTGAGGCGTGCAGGCCGGTGATGGCGGGCGGCGGAGCCGCCAGGACGGTGTGGGGCGCGGCGGGCCAGGGCTGGATCGCCAGGACCAGCGCGAGGGCGAGGCTCAGGCTGACAGCGCGGCAGAACCGCTGCCAGGCAAGCCGCGTACGCAGGATGCTCCGTGCCGCCGTGATGACTCGGCTGGACCCCACGGGCATCGAGGACTCCCTCGCAGACACTATCCCAGGTTACCTGGCCTTGTAGCGCGGGGGCTTGTCCCCCGCCCGTCCAGACCCGAATGAGGCGGGGGACAAGCCCCCGCGCTACGCGTGCGACGAGAGGATACGCGTTCGGCGATCCCTGTATCGATTGGGTCCGTACCGCGAGCGTGAGCGAGCGGACCCTGGAGCCCGGAGGTCCGACTCGCTCACGCTCGCGGTACGGATCGTCCGGACACAGCCCGTGTCAATGGTACGGATCGTTTTGCCGCGTATCCGTTCAGTTGGTGCCGTTCGCCGCGCCACCGCTGCGCCCGCCGGTCGCCGGATGGCTGGCAGCGGTGCTCTTCAGGTTGAGCTTCGACTGCTCGCCCGCCTGATGCAAACGCTTGAGGAACGTCTTGGGGGCCAGGCCGAACATGGCGGCCAGGACCAGCGAGAACGGGTACGCCTGGAGGTTGAAGATGTCGCGCAGGCTGAGCCCGACGCGGTTCATCCCGGCCTCCGGGACGTTCGCAAGCGCCTTCGCGAGCAGGTCAGGGTCGACGGCCGGGGTGGGGGTGATCGCTCTGACGTCCACGATACCGCTCAGCATGCCGGTGATCAAGACGCCGCCGACAGCCGCGAGGCCGGAGAGCATTGGGGTCAGCAGCAGCCGGGTCTTGGAGAGACCGTAATCCTCGCCGGCCGCGTCGTCGCCACTTTCGAGGTGGAGGCGGTTGAACAGACCGACGACGGCGCCGACGAGGTAGATGGCGGCGGCGGCGACGACCGGGTTGTTCAGCGCGATGACGCGGTCCTCTTCGAGGTTGACGGCGAAGGCGAGCAGGACGTAGGTGATGGCGCCGGTCATCGTCATCGTGCCGAGCAGGCGGCTGCGCGAGCGGATCAGGCGGGCGCGGCTCTCATCGCGGAAGTCGTTGAGCGCCCGGCGGACCTCACGCAGGACGATGCGGGCTTCGATCTCGGCCCAGGGGCCCTGGGCGCTCTCGGACAGGGCCTGACGCGCGTCGGCCGGCTGCGCATCACTGGTCGGACGCGTACGGCCGGAGGAGGGCTCGTTCAGGTATGCCGTCGCCGCCGGCCAGAGCGCCTGCACGGCAGTGCGGAGCTTCCCGAGCAGGTGCTCGCGATCGGCCAGGGTGGAGCCGGCGATCCGGAGCTCGTCGAAGAGGGCGCCGGCCAGGACGTCGGTCGTCGGCTGGACGGAGATCAGCGCCTCTTCGGCTCGGTGCAGGCGAGTCATGGCGTCGACGTAGCCGGTCCCGAGGACCCACTGGGGACCACCGCGCGCCAGGTCTCGCTCCAGCGTCCGGTAGTGCGCGAGCGCCTCACGGAAGGCGAGGCGCTGCGAGGCTGGCGTCTCAGGAGTGAGCTCGGCGTCTAACACACCGAGGTGGGCGGCGAGGGTGTCCACGCGCTGACGGATCTCGGCAAAGCTGCGGGGATGGGCCTGCTCCGGCGCGGTGAAGAGCGACCGATGCAGGCAGGCGACGGCCAGGCCCAGGATCACCGTCGCGGCGGCGCCGATGACGAGCGGGATCTGGTTCAGCTGCGAGGCGAGGGGCGTCGGGCCGCCGACGTAGGCGAAGACCGTGGCGATGGTCCCGACCATCGGCAGGACCGGCGCGATATCGACGATCGCCGCCAGGTAGGACGATGTATCGCGACGTCGGGGCTCGGCGTCGGTCGGCGACGCTGGCGTGTGGCGTAGGGGAGGATCGGCGGAGGGCCTGGCCGGCTCGACGTCGAAGGCGACATCGCCCTTGCGTCGGCGGTAGCCGCCACGGGCCACGTTGGGGAGAGGATCGGCGTACTCGTCGCCGGCGATGCGGGTCGGGCCCCGCTCGAGCATGGTGATCTGGTCGAAGCTCGTCGCCGTCATGTCGGTCGTCTCCTTGCTCGTCGCCAGTTTCGTGGCGGAAGGGCGATCACACCAGCAGCTCTATGGCCTCTTCGCGTCAGATTCCTTGTTCCCCAGAATAGGTGGAGTGTGCGTCCGGTTCGTTCCGCCGCTTGACACTCAGGCTGTTGGGTGCCTAACGCCGCGCTCGTCGCTCTGACCCGCACCGCGAGTCCCTCCTGCGTCGGGATACACTCCGCGAGCCGGACCTTGAGCGCCGGGGTCCGGCTCGCTCACGCTCGCGGTACGGATCGAGCGGCACGTTCCCGCGATCGGACGTGGAGCTCGAGCGGCACGTTCCCGCGATTGGACGTGGAGCGGGGATCTGGGGTGCGTGTCGAACTGGCTGCGCGACTTCGCGGCTCCGCATGAACGGATGTGCTCGGGTTGATGCACTCCATTCATGACGCGCGGCGCTTCTAAGAATCGCCGCGCGCCCGCGCTAACGACGCCATCCCGACCGCCGGAAGGGGCTCGATGGGCGGCGGGAGCGTGTGGCCGGTTGAAGGAGCTGGGACCATGTCCGCTTGCGATGCGTCCCATCGCATGGAGGAGGCCTGGGAGCGACTTCTGGGGCTCGAGCGCCAGGTCAGGGAGCTCCGCCAGTTGCTGCTCGCCGACGCGTGGGACGGCGATCACGGCGTGACCGCGTCCGAGGTCGAGACTGCTCCGACGCCGCTCAGCGGGCGCCCGACGCGATTCATGGACTGGCAGGTGACCTGCCTGGGGCCGTTTCGGCTTCGGTGCGGGGGTCGGCTGCCCGCGCCCTGCTCCAGTCGACGCGGCTGGGGCATCCTCCAGTACTTGCTCGTTCGGCCGAGCTACGCGGCGACGCGCGACGTGCTGATCGAGACGTTCTGGCCGGGCGCGGAGCCCGCGGCCGGCGCGCACAGCTTGCAGATGGCGATCCACGCGCTGCGGCGCACGCTGCGCGGCTGCGGGCCGGGCGGCGGTGACGAGGCCATCCTGTTTCGCGACGGCCAGTACGGGCTCAATCCGGAGCTGACGATCGACCTGGACGTCGACCGCTTCCGGGCCGCCTGCGAGCGAGGCCGAAGGCTGAGCGGCACCGGCCAGGTCGATGCCGCGCGTCGGGCGTTCGAGTCGGCGCTGGCGCTGTACGGCGGCCCGTTCCTGTTCGACAGCGGTCACGACGAGTGGGCCGAGCCACAGCGGGCGGCGCTCCAGGAGCTGCGGCTGGGCGTGCTGGGCTGGCTCAGCAGCACCTACGCGGCCCGAGCGGAGTGGGAGCAGGCGGCGGCGTGCTGTCGCGAGATCCTCGCCGCCGACCCGTACCGCGAGGACGCGATCCGCCAGTTGCTGCACTGCCTGTCCGAAACCGGGCGGCTGGCCGAGGTCGAGCGGACCTACCGACTCTGCAGGGAGCGGATCTGGCAGGATCTCCAGGTGGAGCCGGCGCCCGAGACGCGGCACCTGTACCACCAGTTGACGCGCGCCTCGCTGCGCCGCTCGGCGCTGACGGGCGCATGAGCTTCACGGTCGTCATCCTCTCGGCGAACCCCGTGAACGCCGTCGCCTGCGTGCGGTCGGTGCTGGAGAATGAGCCGGACCTGCCTCCAGAGCGCGTGATCGTGGTGGACGACGGCGCGCGCGAGGAGGCCGAGCCGCTGCTGCCGCCGGTGCGGTGGATCCGAGGAGCGCGGCCGTTCGTGTTCGCACGCAATGCCAACCTGGGCATCCACGCTGCCGACGGCGACGTGATCCTCCTCAACGACGACGCGCGATTGGTGACGCCCGGCGGCTTCACGGCGCTGTCGCGGCAGGTACGGCGGCAGGAGCGGCCGGGGATCTGCTCGGCGGCGATCCGGGGGATGGTGGGGAACCTGCGCCAGCTCGCTCAGGGCGGGGGGGATCCGGGGACGGCGCCACGCATCGAGCCCGTGACGCTAGCGTTCGTCTGCGTCTACCTGTCGAGGGCCGTCTACGCGGCGCTCGGGCCGCTCGACGAACGGTTCGCGGGCTACGGGTTCGACGACAACGACTACTGCGCCCGAGCCCTGACGGCCGGCCTGGAGCTCACGACCTGGGACGGCTGCATCGTCGAGCACGGCGTGCTGCCGTCGACGTTCCGAAGCCGCGAGGGCTGGCGGACCCTCTCACGTGAAAACGAGGAGCGGTACGTCGAGAAGTGGCGGGCTCTCGCGCGGGAGCAGGCCGGGCGCGGTGAGCGTCCGTTCGACATCGCGTACGTCGCGCGGAACCGCCTGGAGCTGACGCGCGAGACGCTTGGCACGCTCTGGCGCAACACGAACTGGACGCTGGTACGCGAGCTGACGATCTACGATCTCGGCTCGGCGGACGGCACGGACGCCTGGCTGGAGGCTGAGGCCGCGCATGTGCCGGTCCCGACGCGCTTCGTGCGGGCGACGGGCGGATCGGCGGAGGACGTGGCGAGGAAGGTCGACGCATCGGACGGCGCGGTCACGCTCGCCATCGTGGACGGCGACACGATGGTGCCGCCCGGCTGGCTCCGCCAACGGCTCGACCCCCTGGACCGCCGGCCTGACCTGGCGCTGCCGGCGTTTCAGCTCGACCGCCTGCCGTACGAGCCGTGGGCCAGCCTCGCCGACAGCTACGTGGAGCGCGGCTGGCAGCCGGTCCGGCCGCGCTACGCCCCGGACGATACCGTCTGGCGCTGGCGCTGGCCGGAGCTGACGCCGACACGCGCGCCGGCCCGCCCGCGCTTCCTGGGCGCGATGCGGATCAAGAACGAGGCACGCTGGCTGGCCGAAGTGCTGGAACGCGCGCTCGACCTGTGCAGCCAGGTCTACGTGCTGGAAGACCACTCGACGGACGAGACGCCAGGCATCTGTCGGTCGTTCGGGGACCGGGTGGTGCTCTTCTCCTCGCCGTTCGAGGGCCTGGACGAGGCGCGCGACAAGAACTACCTGCTCGACAAGGTGATCGCGGCGCGCCCAGACTGGGTGCTCTGGATCGACGGCGACGAGGTGCTCGAGCGGTCCGGGCCCGAGCAGTTACGCGTAGCGGCCGACCGGGCCGGGAGCGAGATCGCCAGCTACCGTTTGCGGATCGCCTACCTCTGGGACGACTGTCGCCAGGTGCGCGTCGACGGCCTCTGGGGGCGGTTCTCTCGAGCGTCGTTCTTCCGTTTGCAGGGGCAGCCGCTGGCCGACCTCCGCTTCAGGACGACGACGGCCGGCGGCAACCTGCACTGCGGCAACATCCCCCAGGGACTGATCGGCGACATGGGCCGGCTCGAGGTACGCCTGAAGCACTACGGCTACCTGGAGCGTGCCGATCGGCAGGCCAAGTACGCCTGGTACAACCAGCGCGATCCGGACAACGAGGGTGAAGACCGGTACCGCCACCTCGCCGAGATCCCCGGCGCCCGCCACGCGCCAGGTCCGCCGCTGTACATACCCTGGGTCGAGGAGCCGGCCGTCCACGATGCGTAGAACGGCCGACGACGAGGTCGTCGTCGGCCGTCGCATGCCCGCCTCGGCCTATGCGAGCTTGAAGTAGCGGTCCATCGCCCAGTCGGCGACCTGCTGGCCCTGCGCCATTGAGGCCACGTCCGCGAAGCGGAAATGGATGCCGGCCCAGACCCGGGCGTCGACCGCGTCGGCGCACAGGGGGTCCGCGAACTCGTAATACCGGGTCGTCACCGGCGAGCTGATGGTCAGGTCGATGCGATCGGTGCCGAGCACCCGGGTCAGTGCGCGCGTCAGTGAGCCTATCACCCCGTTGAAGCCGCTGGTGTAGTCGGGGTAGGGCGGGTTCGGGATGAGCGGCTCAAAGGTCGGGTCGGCGGCGGTGGCCGGGTTGCCGTCCTCGTCCGCCAGCCGGATCGCGTGGATCGGCCGCCAGATGCCGTAGTGGACCTTGGAGTCCCAGACGGTGATGGTCGTGTCGGCGATGCTCATGCTGACGGCCGCGAACAGGCGCGCGCGGTCGCTGATGTCCATTTCCCTGCGGACGGCGAGGTCGCGCAGCGCCGCCTGCAACGGCCCCGGGACGATGCTCGCCGCGAACAGCGCCGTCTCCGTCTGCAACGGCGTTCGCGCGGAGCCCTCCTTCGCGCCGAACGCCTTCACCTCCTGGAAGTCGGTCGCGTACTCCGCGGAGGCCATGTCGGGCGGGGGACCAGGCCGGAACTGGCTGGGCGACTCGATCATCATCGGTGTGGTTTCGCACAGGAATTTGCCGAAGAACGGCGCGTTGGCAGGCGGGGTCGGGCGCCAGACACCGGGCGCCGGCGGCATGTCGAACGTGTTCGGGCCGTACCGGCCGTCCTCGGCGCGGAGCGCGATGATGCGCTCGGCGGTCTGCCTGCCGTACTGGATCCCCTGCGTCGTGGACGGGTCGTTCGGGAGCGCGCCGATCGATGCCGTGTAGGCGTCGGTCAGCCGCGTCACCGCGGCCGGCACGTGGCCGTAGTAGGTCATCAGCACCCGGTGGGCGGCCGCGGCCGCGGCCGCCTGCGGCGAGGCCATGGGCCCGGGTTGGGCGTTCGACTTGTAGAGGCTGTAGCGGCGAGTGATGCCGACGACGGCGTTGTAGACGGCGGCCTGCACGAACCCGAGGTAGGGGGCCACTTCCGCGGCGGGCGTCGCGGCGTCGGTGGCGATGACGTTGACGGCCGTGGCATTCCAGTCGTTGACGACGTTCGGGTCGGCCGCGGGCTGGGCCGCGACGCTCCGCAGCCCGTTGCCGGAGCTCGACGGCCAGGTCTTCCAGCTTCCGGCGCCAGTCTCACCCGGTCCGGTTGCGGCGCGGGCGCCGAACGTCCCGCGCGGAGTCTGCGCGACGGCCTCGTGGGCCAGGGCGGCGCTCAGGGCCAGGCCCAGGGGGGCAGCCGTGAGCAGCTTGAGCGCGGCACGTCGATCGGTCTTGCGGTCCATTCCCGTTCCCCTCCTGCACGCGTGCAGCAGCGACGACCGGCGGCCCCCATGGCTCGCCAGTGGCCACAGTAGCCAATCCGCCGCGACAAAGCTGTGACTCAGGTCACACTTTCGCGCGCAAGCACCTGCCAGGAGCCTGAACTGGGGTACCGGGTGCGCCTGCTGACCGGGTTAGAGCCGGCCGCGCCGGAGCCCGCCGCGCGGGTCGGAGCGGGCGCGGACCAGGATCTCGGGGATCACCACGATCTCGCCGCGCTCCTCTGACCAGCCGTTGGCCGCGACGATGTCGCCAAAGTAGCGCTGGTCATGCTGACCGATGCTGATCCAGGTGGGGGTGGCGTGCTCGCGCCGCACGCAGCAGGCGGGCGTTGCGTAGTTGAACCTGATCGCCCCGTCGCCGCCACGATAGATCCCGCAGCGCACCAGCATGGCGCCCGGGTTCGCCTCGAACGCACGGACGAACCGCTCCAGATAGGTCGGGAACATGTCGTCGTCGTCGTCGAAGAAACAGAGCAGCTCGCCGGACGCGTGCTGGATGCCCTGATTGCGTGCGTAGCTCGCGCTCGCACGGAGCGCGTGCCGATAGACGCGGATGCGAGGATCGTCGAAGTGGTAGTCGCCAGAGCGGGCGTTGTCGACGACGATCAGCTCCCAGTGCGGATAGGTCTGAGCGACGATCTGCGCGATGGTGCGGTGGATCGTGTGCGGGCGGCGATAGGTGGCCATGACGATGCTGATGGTGGGCTGAAACGGCTCGCCCATGGGCGCTCCCGCCGAGGGATGATCGGGGCAAGTGTCGGCGGGAGCGCTCAACCGGCGCTCAATTCGCCTGGGGGATTGAGCGTGGATTGAGCGAGTGACTCGACACTGAAGCGACGCGCCGCCCTGAGCCGACGGCGGAAGCGTGACGCTTTGCCTGGGAGGGCGTTGCCATGTCAGCCGCGCTCGAGTCGGAAGCGGTGCACCAGTACGAGAAGGACGGGTACCTGTCCCCGATCCCGATCCTCACGGCCGACGAGGTGGCGCTCTACCGCGCTGAGGAGGAGAAGCTGCAACGGGCAGTCGCCGCCAGCAGCACGCCGCGGCTCTCAGCCCACCTCCACCTCCACTTTCGCTGGGCGTATGACCTCGTCACCGACCCCCGGATCCTCGACGTGATCGAGGCAGTCATCGGCCCGAACATCCTGGTTCACTCGTCGACGATGTTCGGCAAGCGGCCGGGCGACGAGCAGTACGTCTCCTGGCACCAGGACGGGTACTACATCAACCTGAACACGCCGACGTTCGTCTCGGCGTGGGTGGCGCTCTCCGAGAGCGACGTCGAGAACGGCTGTCTGCGGGTGATCCCCGGCTCGCACCGCCAGGGCCGCCTGCCGCACGGCGAGACGTCGAAGTCGGAGAAGAACATGCTGCTGACCGGGCAGGAGGTGGCGGTCCCGATCGACGAAGACCGCGCCGTCGACCTGGTGCTGCGCCCCGGCGAGGCGTCGCTGCACCACGTCGACCTCCTGCACGGCTCGAACGCGAACCGGTCCGGCCGGCCGCGCATCGGCTTCGCCATCCGCTACGTCGCCCCGCAGGTCAAACAGGCGCTGAAGCATCACCCGGTGTTGCTGGCGCGCGGCCAGGACGACTACCACCACTACACGGTGCAGGAGCGCGTGCCGGGCGAGAGCCTCGACGAGGGGATCGCCAGCATGCAGCGCCAGGCCAGGTGGATCCAGGAGACCCGCCGCTCAGAGGGGATGCCGACCTGACTCCCGGAGCCTGCCCGCCCTGACGGCACCAGGCACGGCAGCGTCTCTCGCCGTGGCAGGCGAGAGACGCTCCGTGGGGGTGGGTGGGGCCGAAAGGTGGCCGCGAGCTCAGGCTCGGTGGCGCCTGCTACCGGCCATGGACGTACATGCCCGGAGGGGGCTGTCCTCCGCGCATGGCCGCGCCTGGTGGACCGTTCCCCGGCGGCTGGCCGCCCCACGGCGCCGTCGACGGCGCGGACGGCTCGCCGGACCGCGCCCGTTCAGGAATGCCGCCCGGCACGCTGCCCGTGGGCGGTGTTGGTGTGGGCAGCGGGATGATGAACGGCGGCGGCAGCACCTGGAACTGCCCCATCATCACGTTGTCCTCGTGGTCCAGGTTGTGGCAGTGGAAGACGTACGTCCCGGACGTCATCGCGGTCCAGGAGCCGTTGGTTGTCGATTCCAGCCAGGGAACAGTCTGGCCGACCTGCGGGGTCGGGGGCGGCGCCGAGGTGATCCAGTGCGACTCGTAGTATCCCCAGAAGGTGATCGACGTGTAGGGATTGGTCTGCGTACCCTGGTTGTAGTTCGGCACCCACGGACACTGCGAGGCGCTGTAGACGGGCGGTAAGACGAAGACGTCCTTCCATCCCCAGGCTGCCGACTGCTCCGGCGATAACGGCACCCCGTTCACGGCGATGACCTGGAACTCGATGTCGTGGACGTGGACCGGGTGGGTCGCACAGGGGATGGTGTTCCGCAGCTCCCAGATCTCGACGGAGTTGGGCTGGATCTGGGCCGGCTTGATGACGGCCGGGTACGAGGTCACGTTCCCCTGGGAGTCGACGGTGTCGCTATTCGTCAGCCGCATCATGTCGTACGGCTGTCCGCTGATCAGGAACTGGTGGGTCTGCGGAGACTGCTCGAAGGTGAGGAGCCGGTCCGGAGTCGGGGACGGATGGAGGGACTGCAGGAACGTGGTGTCGCCGGTCCACTGCCCGTTCTTGAGCAACCTGGGGTTCGTGGTGTCCGGATTGCCGTCGAGCGGCAGACTCACGTCGAACAGCATCATCGGGACTTCCTGCGGCACCGAGCCCTGATTGAGAACCGGGTTGCTGCAGATCCCGCCGTGCGCGCTCTCGAGGACGCAGCCATCGCCGTTGCGAACGATCGACCCGACGTAGATCGACGTCAGCCCCTGCGCCTGCAAGCCGGCGAAGTCGATCAGCATGTCGTACCGCTCGGCCTGGAAGATGTCGAGCCAGCTGGGGCTGTAGACGGTCGGCTGGTGGTCGGAGAGCTGGATCGCTTGCTGTAGCATCCCGCCATCGGTGCCGATCACCCAGGCGTACTGGTTGACGTTGACGTAGTTGCCGGACGAGTCGGCGGCGCACAGCTCGATGCTGATCGACTGCGATGCCGACGCGTTCAGCAGCCGGAAGCGGTACCAGCGCGGCTGGACGTTGAGGACCGGGCTGTCGTAGCCGTTCACGGCGACGAACTGGATGACGCCAGCGCTGCTGTTGTGTGGGGGAACCGTACCGGCCGTCAGGACCTGGAGGCCGAGCGGGATATCGTACTGGGGGAGTGGCAGGTATCCGGCGTTTGGATCGAGCGGGTTCTCCTGGATGATGTAGAACGAGTACAGCCCCTGTGCCACGTGCGGGCTGGTGTTCATGTCGGCGTGGTCGTGGTACCAGAGGATCTGCGGCTGCTGGTCGTTGGTGTAGCTATAGACATGGGTGTTTGGGATATGGGTGTGTGGCGGCTTCGTCGTGGTGCCGACGTACCCCGAACCGGTCGGATTCGGCGGCAGGAGATCGGACGGGTGGCCGTCGTGCTCGGGCGCGGTGTGGCCGCCATGCAGGTGCGTGGTGACGTACGGGAACGGGACGTTCTGACTGGGCGCCAGGCCGTTGGTGACCGCGAGCTGGGTGATGTTCGGCGGCGTCGTCATCTGCGGGGCATTGAGCGGCTGACCGGTCTGGTCCGAGGTGACGCGGATCGTCGGGCCAGGATACTGCGGTGTGACCTTCCCCGCCTGGTCGGTGAGGCCGTAGAGGAGCTGAAACTTCAGGTCCAGCGTTCGTTGGGTCACCACCATCGGCGACGAGACTTCGGTCACGGTGAGCGGGACGGGCGCATGGGGCACATCGCTCTGCTTGATGACGAACGGACTGGCGATCGCCGGACTGTTCTGCAATGGCTGGGTGAACGGCTGGTAGGCCGGCGTTGACGACCAGCCGAGTGGCGGCTGGCTCGGGTTGATCTGACACGGAGTGGGCGCCGCGTACGGCGCGACGTACGGCGGGTTGAGGTAGCCCTGCTCGGCCACCGAGCGAGCGGCCGTCAGCGGATGATCGACGGCCGCGTGATCGGCCGCGATGATGGGCGACGCGCTGGTGGCCGTCGCGCCGGAGGGCCAGGCTCCGATGGTGAACGCCGCGGCGTAGGCCGCAATCAGGGCGAGCGTGGCAAACAAGCGCATCAGCAATCCCTCACATCGCTTCGAGCTGCGTCTCTCCCCGGGGACCGCTCCCCGGGGCTAACCGAAGAAGAACGTCTGCGGCAGGGCGTTGGTCGGGCTCTTGAGCGTGCTGGCGTTGACCACACGGGCCGGGACGTTGCGCAAGCTCGTCTTGGCGAGGCGCACGCCGTACGTCGCCGGCCCGTTCGAGATGATCCCGATCTGGAAGACCTCCTCGACGTTGATCTTCCAGATCTGCTTGCCGATCTCGAGGCGCTCGCGCTCGGGGGCGCCGAGGCCGCGTCGCCAGAGCTCCATCACCTCGCGGATGCGCGATGGCGGCTCCTGCCCGTCAGACCCACCGGAGTGGAACCACTTCGCGTACGGGATCCCGAGCATCCCCATGTAGCTGTTGGTGATGAAGGGGAACACCAGGTCAGGGGTGATGTACAGATCCTCGGTGCCCGATCCCGACGAGCCGGAGATCTGGAGCTCGTTGGCGACCGCGCGCGCCGTCAGGAGGCTGCCCTCGATCGCGCGGACGTTCAGCTCGACGCCGATCGCCTTCCACTGCTCCTTGAGCATCTCGCCCATGCGGGCCCAGTCTGGCGTGGTGGCGGCCGAGACGCTGTAGTCGATCCGCAGGTGATCCGAGCCGTCCTTGCGCAGGCGATACCCCTCCGCGTCCTTGCGGCTGAGCCCGAGCGTGTCGAGCAGCTCGTTCGCCTTCTTCGGATCGTGGGTGGACCAGAGGGACCGGAACTCGGGGCCGGGGTTGTACTTGTTGCTGTCGGCCGGGAGGAACGAGCCGGGCGTGCCGGTCCCGAGCCAGAAGGTCTCGTTGAACTGCTCCCGGTCGATCCCCAAGGAGAGCGCCCGCCGGAAGTCGGCGGAGCGGAGCAGGTCGCCGATCTCGGGGTCGGCCGCGTACGCCAGATTGATCCGGAGGCAGAAGTCGCCGGCGTGCTCGCCGGGATCGAGGTAGATCTTATAGCCGCCTCGGTCCTGGTTCTGGATCAAGACCGGCAGCTTCTGGAGGTCCATGTGACGGACCTGGAGATCGTACTCGCCGGCCATCGCCCGCAAGGCGACGATCTCGGGGTTCTCAGCCAGCGTCATCGAGATCTTGTCTATGTACGGCAGCTGGTTGCCGCCGGTGTCGACCCAGACGCTGTACGGGTTCCGCTCGAGCACCCAGTTGGGCGTGTTGATCGGCTGGGTGGTCTTCCAGGGGGAGAGGACCGGCAGGTCTGGATTGAGCATCCAGGAGTTCTTGAACCGGAAGAGGTTGGCCCAGTTGTCGTGGCCGGCCTCCTTCACGCGCCGGTCCAGCTCCTCGCGCGGGACGTACTTCGGGTGGAACTGCTCGAGATAGTGGCGGGGGGCGAACCCGCCCATCAGGTTGAGGCCCTCGGCGGCGTGGCCGCTGATGGCGGACCAGCCGGCCAGGATCTCGGGGAAGAGCGGGTTGGGGTCCGGGAAGCGGAACCGGACGGTGGTGTCGTCCACCTTCTCGATCGCGCCCGGCTTGCCGTTGATCAACAGGCTGGCGTGTGGCGACGGCACCAGCTCCCGGTTCTGGTAGACGTCCTCGTACCAGAACATGAAGTCGTCAGCCGTGAACGGCTTGCCGTCCGACCAGCGCATCCCCTTACGCAGGGAGATCGTGGTCACCCGGTCGCCGTCGCTCAGCGCAAACTCTCTGGCAACGTTCGGGATGACCTTCTGCCACTGGTAGTCGTAGTAGAGCAGGCTGTCGGGACCGGTGAAGAGACGGATGCCGTTGTTCCGGTCGTTCGCGCCGTTAAACGCCCGCCGGATCGTGCCGCCGTACTTGCCGATCGCGTGGACCGGCTTGACGACGAGCGGGTCGGCGCCGACTCGCTCGGCGACGGGCGGCAGGGTCCCGGCCTTGACGAGGGCGGCCAGCTCAGGCGCCTCCGAGAAGCTCTTCGGGTGTCTCGCCCGGTCCAGGACGATCTCCGGCCCCTCCAGCTTGCCGACCAGCGATTGGCCGATCTTGGGAGCGGCGGCGGTCGTGGTGCCCGGCGCGGCCGGCTTGACTGCCACGGCCGGGCCGGACGCTTGCGGGGTCGACGGCCCGGCGGGCGTGGCCACCGGCGCCGGCGGGGCTGGCGGTGAAGTCGGGGCCGGCGTCGGCTGCGGGGCCGGGGTGGGCGGCTGGACCGGGGGGGTCGGATTGCAGGCCGCGAGCAGCCCCACCGCGGTCGCCCCGAGCAGCCCGAGGAAGTGACGTCGGCCGTGAAGATGGCGCGTCGACACGCTCAGCCTCCTGGCACTGTCGAGTCTCTGCCTGGCTTCGGGATCGGCACGGAGGTCAGACGGGCCGGCCGCTGGTCCCGGAGCGCCCCCAGTGTCCGAGGGACCGCTCAAGCGACGCTCAATGCGCCCTCAATCGACGTCGGTGCTGCTGATCTGTGCTCCTCCGTATGTCAGAGATCGGTGATCGCGGCGCTGGCGAGCGTCCCGAAGGTGTGGGCGACGTGGCCAACCGTGCCGATCCGGGGATCGCGGCTTGGTTTGGTCGCCGCGATGCTCGTCAGGAAGACCGAGACCAGGTCGTACTCCGGGTCCACGATCACGCGCATGCCCAGGTAGCCCCCGTGGAAGAACGCGCGCCGGCTCATCAGGTCCGAGCCGCGGAAGAAGCCGGCCCCCCGCACCATCCAGCCCAGGCCCTTGCTCAGCGTGGTGAAGTGCTCCTCGGCGCCGGCTAGCCGCTCGGGGGTGTCACCCCAGGGATACTGGCGCTCGACCATCTGGCGGACCGAGACCGGCGACAGCACCCGCGCGCCGTTCAGCGCGCCGCCGTCCAGCATCATCTGCCCGAACGCCGCCAGGTCGTCGGCGGTGGAGAAGGCACCGATGTCCCCGCGGCACGTCGTCAGGAGGTTCGGGGCATTCATCGTCGGGTGAAGCTCGAGATCGGAGTCGAAGGCGGGGACAATGCGCGGCAGGTGCTCTGCAGGGCAGCCGAAGGCGGTGTGATGCATCCCGAGCGGCTCGAACAGGTCGTCGCGTCCGAGATCCTCGAGCTGGCGCCCCGTCACCCGGCGCAGGATCTCGGCGAGGAGGACGAAGCCCCAGGTACAGTAGCTGGCGCGCGTGCCCGGCCGAAAGACGAGGGGCTGGTCGCAGATCTCCGGGACGAGATCGGCGACGGGAGCGAGCGTCATCGGCGCCGAGGCGAGCTGATCGGGCAAGCCGGAGGCATGCGCGAGCAGGTGGCGCACGGTCACCGCTTCCTTGCCGCGCGTGGCGAATCGCGGGATGTAGTCGGCGACGGGACGGCTGAGCATCACCCGGCCGCGCTCGACCTGCTGCATGATCAGCGTCGCAACGAAGACCTTGGTGAACGAGCAGAGGTAGTACAGGCTCGCGGCGTCCAGCCGATAGCCGCGCGCGGCGAGCTCGGGATTGACGAATGACGCTCGCCAGGCGAGGATTCCTCGGCGGACGAGGGCGACATCGGCCAGTGGGACAACCCCGGCCTCGACCGCCCGCTGGACGTACTCCTCGGCACGTCGGATCCCCTCCGACGACACACCGACGGATTCCGGCGGACCGGGCGTCAGCGATGGCTTCGTGATCGCGGCTAGCATACTGATCCCCCTCGTTTGCCTGTCACGCCGTCCGGATGGCAGCGGCCCTGGCCAGGTCAAGCTCCGCAATCGCCGCCTCGCGTAGCTTGAACTTCTGGACCTTGCCGGACACCGTCATCGGGAAGCTGTCGACGAGCTTCCAGTAGCGGGGGATCTTGTAGTGAGAGATCTGTCCCTGACAGTACTCGCGAAGCTCATCGATGGTCGCGTCTTTCCCTTGCTTTAGGACCACCCAGGCCATGATCTCCTCGCCGTACTTCTCGTCGGGCACGCCGATCACCTGGACGTCGGCCACGGCCGGGTGGGTGTACAGAAACTCCTCGATCTCGCGCGGGTAGACGTTCTCGCCGCCCCGGAGGATCATGTCCTTCGACCGACCGACGATGTTGACGTAGCCCTCCTCGTCCATCGTCGCCAGGTCGCCGGTGTGCATCCACCGCGCGGCATCGACCGCCTCAGCGGTGGCCTGCGAGTTGTTCCAGTAGCCGAGCATGACGTGATAGCCGCGGGCCAACAGCTCGCCCGGCGTCCCGCGCGGGACAATCGCGCCGGTCATAGGATCGACGATCTTGCACTCGACGTGGGGAAACACCCGGCCAACCGTCGACGCGCGCTTCTCGAGAGGATCGTCCACGGTCGCCATCGTTGATACGGGCGATGTCTCGGTCATCCCGTACCCGATCACGAAGTCGCGCATGCCCATACGCATCTCGACTTGCTTCATCACCTCGATCGGACAGGGCGAGCCGCCCATAAATCCGGCCCGCAGAGTGGAAAGGTCGAACCGGTCGAAGTCGGGATGGTTGAGCTCGGCGATGAAAGCCGTTGGCACGCCGTGCAGCCCCGTGCAGCGCTCTGCCGCGATCGTCTCAAGGACTGTGCCGGCGTCAAAGAGGGGCCACGGGATCACCGTGGTCGCCCCGTGGGTGACACAGGCGAGGGTGCTCAGGACCATACCGCCGCAGTGGTAGAACGGGAACGTCACGCAGAGGCGGTCGCGCGCTGTGAGGCCCAGGTAGTCGGCGACGAAGATCGCATTGTTGAGGATCGAGTGATGTGAAAGCGTTGCTCCCTTCGGGAAGCCGGTCGTGCCCGAGGTGTATTGGATGTTGATCGGGTCGTCGAATTGAAGACTCCTCTGCCGATCCTCTAACTCCTCCGCCCGAATTGCGTTGGCGCGCTCCATCACCTCGTCCCAGTGATAGGCGCCCGGAACCCGTTGATCCCCGAAGGCGATCACCGTCCGGAGCTCGGGGCACCGCGCGGCGTGCAGATCACCCGGCTGCGAGCGTTCCAGCTCCGGGCAGAGCTCGCGCAGGAGCGCCGCGTAGTCCGACGTCTTGATGGGCGGCGCGATGATCAGCATCGCGCAGCCGGATTGCCGCAGCGCGTACTCCAGCTCGTGGACGCGGTACGCCGGGTTGACGTTGACCAGGATCGCGCCAATCTTCGCGGTGGCGAACTGGGTGACCACCCACTCGGCGTGGTTGGGGGACCAGATGCCCACCCGGTCCCCTTTGCGGATCCCGAGACCAATCAGGGCGCGCGCGAGCGCGTCGACGCGCTCGCGTAGCTCGCCATAGGTCCAGCGGATCCCCTGGTGGCGGGAAACCAGGGCCTCATGGCCGGCGTGGGTCTCGCTGATGGCGTCGAAGAAGTCGCCGATGGTCTGGCCGATCAAGGGTCGATCGTCGGCTCCGTGGGCGTAGCTCAGCATCTCTGCCTCCTCCCCGATAGCACCCAGCGTACGCCTCGCCGGCAAACGAAGCATCCGTCAACCCACGTATTGAGACACGGATTGGCATACGGAATGGTGGATCTATGGGGAGGCCCTCAGCTCGGAGGTTGAGACTCCAGCAGGCCGTGCTGGGTCGCCCAGACTGCGACCTGCGCGCGGGTCGTCAGCCCGAGCTTGCCGAGGATGTGGCTGATGTGGCTCTCCACGGTCCGGCGCGACACGATCAGCGCGTCGGCCATCTGCTGGTTGGTCAGGCCCTGGGCCACGTAGGCGGCGATCTCCCGCTCCCGCCGGCTGAGCGCGTCAGGCCTCGGCGTGCCGGCAGCACGCGGCGCGGCCTCGTCGGCGAGCAGGGCGCGCAGGTGGTCCGGGCCGATCGACTGGCCGGGCGCCAGCGCGCGCCCGCTGCTCGTCGCCGCCTCCGCCTCCGCCGCGGTCAGCGCCCGCCGTGCCAGGAGGAACCACGGCTCGAAGCACGCGCGATAGGCTGGCGGAAGCGAAAGCCCGGTTCGGTCGCGGAGCGCCGACGCAACCCCGACGAGCCGCAGCGCCCGCACTGCGTCGCCTTCCGCGGCGGCGAGTGTGCCAGCGCATTCGAGGAGGAACGGGAAGATCCAGCGGTCATCCGGGTCCGCCAGGAGATCCCGGGCTTCGTCCAGACGGCTTCGCGCCTCGGCCGGCTGGCCGCGCTGGACGGCGACGAAACCGATCATGACCAGGTCGTAGGCCATGTCGATGGGACGGCGGGCTTCCTGATGGAGCGCAAGCGCCTGGCGCAGCAGGTCGTCGGCGTCGTCATTTCGCTGTTCAAAGAGCGCGACGAGTCCGAGCTGAAACAACGCGTTGCCGGTCCCGACCGTGTGCGCGAGGCGGCGCCAGCCCGACAGCGCTGCCTCAAGCTGCACCCGCGCAGCAGGCAAGTCGCCCATCCAGGAGAGGGTCGCTCCCAGGAGTCCTCGAGAGGCTGCCAGGCCGCGCGGCTCCCCCAGCTGTTCCCAGCGCTCGAAAGCCCGTCGGTGGTACGCGAGGGCGATCTCGTAGTCACTCTGCGCCCATGCCAGATAGCCCGCCGCGCCTAACGCGGTGGCCCACTCGGGCCCGGCGCGCACCGTCGAGTCCTGATCCGCTCGGGCAAGGAGGTCCACCAGCCAGCGCCGTCCCTCGCTGAGGTAACCCCGTCGCCACCAGAAGCGTCGGAGGGCGGCGGCCAGGCGAAGCCCCACGATCAGGTCACCCCCCTCCAGGGCCCAGCGCAGGGCGGCCAGCACGTTGTCGTGCTCGCGCTCGAGGCGATCGGACCGGGCCACCTCGTCGGGGTCGCGGTTGATCTGTCGGACGAGGGCCAGGCAGTACCCGGCATGGCTTGCTCGGAGCGCGCCGGCCTCCCCGCTGGCCTCCAGTCGCTCGAGCCCGTACTCACGCACCGTTTCGAGGAGGCGAAACCGCGTCTCGGCACCGTCGGGCTCGGTGTTCAGCAAGCTCTTGTCGACGAGTGACTGGAGAAGGTCGAGCACGGGCAGATCTGGCGCGGAGCCTTCTCCGGGCCAGACGACCTCGATGTGCGCGGGTCGGCCAGCCACGACCTGGGCCGCCGCGATGGTGAATCCGCCGACAAACACCGTCAGGCGACGGAAGAGTACCTGCTCCTCGAGCGAGAGGAGGTCGTAGCTCCAGCCGATCGCGTTACGCAGGGTGCGCTGGCGGCTGGGCGCGTCGCGTACCCCTCCGTCCAGAAGGGGAAGGCGTCGGTCCAACCGGCGCGCGAGCTCTTGCGGGGTCAGCAGGCGGGCGCGCGCGGCGGCGAGCTCGATCGCCAGGGGCAACCCATCCAGCCGGGCACAGATCTCGACCACAGCCGAGGCGTTCTCCGTCGTCAAGTGAAAGGCCGGGTTCCGATCCCGGGCCCGCTCGACGAAGAGACGCACCGCCGGCGCTCTGGCGATCTGCTCCGCGGAGCTCTCTCCTTGGCCGGCCGGGAGATCGAGCGGCGGGACGAGAACGAGCCGTTCCCCGCGCAGGCGCAGCGCTTCCCGGCTGGTCACCAGCGCGCTGACCCGCGGGCAGTTGGTGAGAAGATCGGCGAGATCCGCCGCGGCAGGAAGGAGGTGCTCGAAATTGTCCAGCAGCAGGAGCACGCGCCGTGGGCGAAGCCACTCGTCGATGCTCTCCCGAACGGGTCGCTCGCCCAGGTCGCGGAGCCCGAGCGCGCGGGCGACGGCCGGCACGACCTGGTCGGGCTGAGACAACGGGGCGAGGTCGACAAACGCGACCCCATCGGGGAAAGCGTCGCTAAATCGGCTCGCGACTTCCACCGCGAGGCGGGTCTTCCCGGTCCCGCCCGGACCGGTCAGGGTGACCAGCCGCGCGTGGTCAGCGACGAGCCACTCGCCAACCGTTGCGATGTCACGGTCGCGCCCGATCAGCCGGGTCGACGGAGCGGGCAGGCGGCTGACGGAACCGGCCGCGAGTCCCGGGAAGGGAGGAGTCCGCGACAAGCCCGGCCCTCGGCCGGTTGATACCGTACCGGACAGCCGAAGGGCTGCTGCCTGGAGGCGATCCAGGTCGATCTCGTCCGAGCGCCCGACGTAGACCTTCTCTAATCGTGACCCACGGCGCCGATAGGCGTACCAGTAGGCGTGACCACGACGAGACTCCCGGCGCGCGGTGAAGGCGACGTCCTCACCCTCGAAGCGGAAGGAGGTTGTCTCCGCCGCGCTCAGCCATTGCCGCCACTCGTCGCCCCCGACCGGGACCGAGGCGCCGGTCGGCGCGGCAGCGAACGTCAGCTCACCTTCCCGGACCAGGGGCATGCCCGGCATCGCAGCACCCCCATCGACGGGCAGTCGATGCGGAATGGTTACCCAACGGGCCGATGTTACCCAACGACGGTCCGTGCCGCAACCATCCCGACATCGATGGCGGCGCAATCGGACTCCGTCTCAACACCCGGATCCTGTGATGAGCACGCGACGCGCACACGGGCGAGGCGAACCACAGCCGATATCAGCTTCCGCGTCGCGCCCGATTCGGGACAGCCCGGCGCACTAAGCATGTGGCCGCGGCCGGTTCAGACTCTGGGGCAGGCTGCGCGTTCCGTTGAACCCCGAGCAAGCCGATGCCGTGCGGGCGCTGCATCGGGTCCGACCCAGGAGGATCACGGATGAAGCTCAACCTCGGCTGCTGCGACGCGATCCTGGACGGCTACGTCAACGTCGACGTGATCGCCTTCCCGGGCGTGGTCGTCGCCGATCTGACTCGGCCGTGGCCGTGGGAGGACGATTCGGTCGAGCAGGTCCGGGCCTGGGACATCGTCGAGCACCTGCCGGACAAGATCCACACCATGAACGAGCTCTGGCGGGTGCTCGCCCCCGGCGGGACGGCCGAGATCGTCGTGCCCACCACCGACGGGCCGGGCGCCTTCCAGGACCCGACCCACGTCTCGTTCTGGAACCGCCGCAGCTTCCTCTATTACGAGGCCGGCAGCGCCTACCGCGAGCGCTTCGCCCACGCCTACGGCATCCGCGCCAGGTTCCGCACCGTCTGCGAGCGGACTGATCCCTCGGTGGACGGACCGCGCCTGACGATCGTCCTGCAAGCCGTGAAACCGTGAACGGTCCGGAGGGGGCACGATGAACGATCGCCGCGTCGATCTCCTGTTCCTGGCCTGGAATCGGCTGGAGTTCACCCGCGAGACGTTCACGGCGCTCCTGACCAATACCGACTGGCGCTCCATTCACGAGCTGTTCGTCTACGACGACGGCTCCGAGGACGGGACGCGCGAGTGGCTGGAGAACGCCATCCGCGACGTGCCAGCCCCCACCCGCCTGGTCAGGACCCGGAACGGCGCGCCGGTCGCCGCGATGCTGGACTTCTTCGACGCCTCGAGCGCGCCGATCCTCGGCAAGCTCGACAACGACGCGATGGTGCCGCCCGGCTGGCTGCGCCAGAGCCTCGACGTGCTGGACCGCCATCCGGAGCTGCATCTCCTCGGGATCGAGGCGCTGTACCCACACGTCGACGACGTCGACCTGCCGCGCTCGTACACGCCGGCCCGGTTCATCGGCGGGCTCGGGCTGTACCGTCGCGAGGCGTTCGCCGACAGCCGTCCCACGCCGTCCAACACCTACTTCGGCTTCGGCGAATGGCAGAGTGCCCAGGGCCCCGGACTGGTCATCGGCTGGATCACGCCGGCCATCCCGGTCTTCCTGCTCGATCGCCTCCCGCTCGAGCCGTGGCGGACCTACTCGCAGACCTACGTCGAGCGGGGATGGCAGCGACCATGGGCCGGCTACGATCCCTCCTCGACGCTCTGGCACTGGCGCTGGCCCCCCAACTCGTCCGCCACGCCCTCCCCCGCAACTGGCCCCCTGCTCAGATCAGGGCAGCACGAGCAGTAGGAGGACTCATCATCAGTAGGAGGACTCATCATGACGTACCTTGGGTACCCGCGACTCCACTTCGCCGGCGCGTTCCAGGCCGACGTATCGACCGTCAACAACGACCCG
>Ga0209382_10000649_pt1 | contig 56531 bp, 54 predicted proteins | sample SoiMetdeltSBSDD5_FD_187599 | JGI IMG/M metagenome (GOLD analysis project Ga0209382, IMG submission 187599) | Bulk soil microbial communities from a Populus tree surrounding site in Tennessee, USA - Soil MetaG P. deltoides SBSDD5 (SPAdes) (version 2) | ecosystem: Environmental > Terrestrial >...
AGCTGCTCACCATCCTGAACGCGATGCTTCGCGATCGCCGCCCATGGCAACCCGCTTGACTCGCAACACAGTCGCTCTGGGGGATGGGGGGCCGAGCGAGCCGTGTCCTGAGCGGCTTACGGCGACAGGCGAGCCATGCAGGCGCGCCCGCGGTCACCGCGCCCGGCCCCGACGCCACCGTCTTCCACGAGACCCGCAGGCGAGGTCGCACGCGCTAAGGTTTCTTCAGGCGCATGTCCTCGTAGGGGGCGGCGAAGTAGAGGAGCGGGTTGAGCCCGACGGCGGGCTCCTCCACCCGGGGGCCGATGCCGTGCAGCGTCGCGGGCTCGAAGATCGGCGCGTGCATCACCCGCTCGTGCATCAGCTTCTGGATCTGATGGAGCATCGCCTCCCGCCGGCCGCGGTCGCGCTCCTCGGCCTGCTGCCGGAACAACTCATCGATGTCGGGGTAGCCGCCGTAGGCATACGTCCCGCTGCTGATGACGAACGCCTCCAGGCGCGCGGCGGCATTGCCCAGCCCCGCGGAGGCCCCCATGATCACGCCCGTCAGCTTCTTCGTTCGCCACGCCTCGAAGAAGGTCGCCCGCTCCATGCTTCGCACCCGGCTCCGGATCCCGATCGTCGTCAGGTAGCTCGCCACGCTCTCTCCGAAACTGGTGAACGGCGGGACGGGCGTGAAGTCCCCGGCGTCGAAGCCGTTCGGATAGCCGGCGTCGGCGAGCAGCCGCTTGGCGTGGGTCGGATCGTAGGGGTAGGGCTCGATGCGCAGCGCGAAGTCCATCACGCTCGGGATGATCGAGCCGGTCAGGCGCGAGAACCCGAGCCGTTCGGCCTGATTGACGGTGCGCTTGTCGATGGCGAGGTTCACCGCCAGCCGGACCCGGCGATCCTGCCACGGCGACTTCGCCTTGCCCCACTGCTCCGGAAAGTCCAGCCACCAGGCCGCCGAGGGAATGACCTGGGCCAGGCGTAGCTTGGGGTCGGCCTTCACGGTCTCCCCCTCGACGCCGATCATCAGGTACGCGATGTCGGCCTCGCCGGTCTTGAGCATGGCCAGCCGGGTCGTCCGGTCCGGCACGCCCTTGATCACGAGGCGCTTGATCGAGGGCTTCTTGCGCCAGTACTGCTCGTTGGCCTCCAGCACCAGCTCGACCCCGGGATTCATCCGCACGAACCGGTAGGGCCCGAGCCCCACCGGGTGCTTCTTGAACCCCTCCTCGCCCACGCGCTCGATGTGCTTCTTCGGCACCACCCAGGCGGCCCCGGTGGCCGGGGTCGCGTAAAAGGACAGGAAGTCCGGCCAGGGTGCGTGAAGCACGAAGCGCACGCGATGCGGATCGGGGATCTCCACGGCCTTCACCCGCTCGTGGAGCAGCTTGGCCGCAGTACCCCGGTAGCGGTGGAAGCTGAACTTCACGTCCTCCGCCGTGAAGGGATCGCCGTTGTGGAACCGGAGTCCCTCACGGAGCTTGAATTCGAACGTGAGCCCATCCGGGCTCTCCCTCCACGACTCGGCCAGACCCGGCGCCATGTTGTTGCCGGGCAGCGGCTTGATCAGCGCGTCGTGGAGGGCGTACAGGAACACGAACGGGGTGCCGATGCCGGGGGTCTCGGCGGGCTCGAGGAACGAGGGGGCGATCGACACGTCGAACGCCACGGTGAGCTGATCGGCAGGCTGGGCCTGTGCGCAGACCTCCCTGGCGAGCGCCACCCCCACGAGCGCAGATCCGAGAAGGAGTGCCGCGACGAGCCGGCCCATGGAGCGACGCCGAGGAGCCATGGTGACCTCCTGCCGGGTCGGGTCGGTCCGAGGTCGTGGTCATCGTACCGCAACGCCGAAGAGATTGAGTTGTCCATCCCCCGGGGGTAGCATCCCTCCACTTATCCCTCGGCCGCTAACGTCCGGCCTCCCCGAGGCAGAGGAGGACCGCTCATGCGCCGACCGCTCGGGATCGCTCTCGCGTTCGTCGTCGTCCTCGCCGCCCTGCTCGGCGCTCCGCCACGGGGAGCGGCCGCGCCAGAAGGCACCCTCACGGTGGCGGTCGCGACCTTCGGCAACGAGCGCTGGCTGCCGAACCTCTACGTCGGCGCGGAGGACGTCGTCCTCAAGCCGATGTACGAGAACCTCCTGACCCGCGATCCCAAGACGGGGGAGCTGGCCCCGATGCTGGCCGAGCGCTGGCAGGTCCTCGACGGCGGCCGGACGTGGAAGTTCCACCTCCGCAAGGGGGTGCGTTTCCACAACGGCGCGGAGATGACCGCCGAGGACGTCCGGTTCACCTTCGCCACGATCGCCAGGGAAGGCTCGGCCAACTCGCTGGCCCCCGAGTTCCGACAAATCAAGAGCATGGAGGTCGAGAACCCCCACACCCTCACCGTGCACTTCGACAAGCCCTTCGTCGTGTTCGGCAACAAGGTGAACCAGGCACTGTTCGCGTCGTGCGCGTTCATCCAGTCCAAGAAGCACATCGAGACGGCCGGCGAGCAGAACGCCGAGCGCCAGCCCATCGGCACCGGCCCCTGGAAGTTCGTCGAGCACGTGCGCGGCGACCGCATCGTCTACGAGGCGGTGGACAAGCACTGGCGGGCCACGCCCCACTGGAAGCGGCTCGTCTTTACCAAGGTGCCAGAGCCGGCCACCCGCATGGCCATGCTGCGGGCGGGCTCGATAGACGTCATCGAGATCGGCGGCGAGTACGTCGACGAGCTGCGGCAGGTCAACGTGCGCACGCTGCTGATGCCGAACGTGTCCTGGGTCTACATCATCCTGGGCGGCCAGTGGCCGACCAAGGCGACCTACGATCCCAAGGTGCCGTGGGCCCAGCCCGACGCCGAGAAGGCCCGCAAGGTGCGCTTGGCGCTCAACCTCGCGGTGGACAAGCAGGCCATCATGCAGCGGATCCTAGGCGGCCTGGGCACCGCGATGAACTCCTGGCTCGCCTATCCCAACGATCCCTGGGCCACCGACGCGCTGAAGAAACCCCTGCCCTACGACCCCGCGAAGGCCAAGCAACTGCTCGCCGAGGCCGGCTATCCCAATGGCTTCGACACCACGATGAACCTCACGGCCTGGCCCGGACGGGGCTTCCTCCCCGACGTGGGCGAAGCCGTCGCGACATACTGGGAGAAGGTCGGTATCCGGGTGAAGCGGCGGCCGCTCGATCGGGCCGTGTTCGCCGCCGACTTCCGGGCCCGCGCCTACTCGGGAGTGGCCCTGGCCTACGCCGCGCCGCTGGTGGCGCCGGAGACCTGGGAGGTCATCTTCCGTGCCGGCTACACGAAGGCCGCGCTGAACCTGTTCGTCGAGCATCCCAAGCTCGACGAGTACATCGACCGCCTGGCGGTGCAGCCGAACTACCAGGAGCGCGTGCGCATCATGCGCGACGAGCTGGGTCCGTGGCTGTCGGAGTTCGTACCGGGGGTGGCCATCGGGGCGGCTCACACCATCGCCGGCGTGGGCCCCAAGGTCGGCGAGTGGCCGATCATCGCCGGCCACATGGGCTTCCACAACTGGGAGTACGTGACCCGGAAGTAATCGACGGGGGCCTCGACGGTGAGCGGCATGTGGCGATACCTGGCTGGACGCGTGGCGCAGACCGTGGTGAGCATGCTGGTGGTCGTCAGCATCGTGTTCCTGCTCACGCGCCTGTCGGGCAACCCCGTCCATCTGCTGCTGGACGTGAACGCCAGCGAGAAAGACCAGGAGATCCTCACGCGCGCGCTCGGGCTGGACCGCCCGCTGCCCGTGCAGTACGGCCTCTATGTGCGCAACATCGCCATGGGCGATTTCGGCAACTCGATCCTCACCCGCCGGCCGGTCGTCGAGCACATCCTGGAGCGGCTGCCCGCCACGCTCGAGCTGGGGCTGGTGGCCATGGTCCTGAGCGTGCTCCTGGGCGTGCCGCTCGGTGTCTACTCCGCGGTGCGCCGGGGCGGCGCCCTCGACGGCGCCGCCCGGGTGTTCGCCGTGCTCGGCCAGTCGATGCCGACCTTCTGGCTGGGGCTCATGCTGATCCTCTTCTTCGGCGTGATCCTGGGCGTGCTGCCGGCCGGCGGACGCGGCGGCCCGGCACACCTGATCCTGCCGGCCTTCACGCTCGGCTACTTCACCTCCGCCGCCATCCTGCGCCTCACGCGCTCGGCGATGCTGGAGGTGCTCGGCTCCGACTACATCAAGTTCGCGCGCCTGAAGGGCCTGCACGATCAGGTCGTGCTCTGGAAGCACGGCCTGCGCAACGCGCTGCTGCCGGTCGTCACGTTCGCGGTCCTGCTGTTCGTGCAGTTCCTCGGCGGCGCCGTGGTCACCGAGACCGTGTTCGCGTGGCCGGGGCTCGGGCGGCTGATCCTCGAGTCGATCACCACGCGCGACTACCCGATCGTGCAGGCGGGCGTCCTGGTGATGAGCGCGCTCTACCTCGCCGGCAATCTCTTCGTGGACCTGCTCTACAGCTGGCTCAATCCGAGGATCCGCCATCACGCTGCGTAGCCGCCAGCTTCCCTGGTTCGCCGGACTGATCCTGGCGGCGCTGGTGCTGACCGCCGCGTTCGCGCCGTGGCTCGCACCCCACAGCCCGACCGACGGCGACATCACCAAGAAGTCGATCCCGCCGGCGTGGCTGGAGCGCGCCGATCCCGAGCACCCGCTGGGAACCGACCGCTTCGGGCGCGACGTGCTGAGCCGTATCATCTGGGGTAGCCGGATCTCCCTGGCCGTGTCGCTGGTCGCCATCGGCGTGGCGGGCACGCTCGGCACCCTGCTGGGACTCATCTCCGGTTATCGCGGCGGGTGGACGGACGCGTTCTTGATGCGGCTGACCGACGTGGGCCTGTCGCTCCCCACCATCCTCATCGCCGTGGTGATGGTCGCGGTGTCGGAGCCGAGCTTCCGGAACGTCATCCTCGTGATCGCGCTCCTCCTGTGGCCGCGCTTCGCCCGGCAGATCCGCGGGGAGACGCTGGCCATCAAGGAGCAGGACTTCGTCGCGCTGGCGGTCGTGGCCGGGCGCTCGAGCGCCTGGATCATCTCGCGTCACATCTTCCCCAACGTGGTGCCCACGCTGCTCGTGATCTCCACGCTGCAGGTGGGTTACGTCATCCTGCTGGAGGGCACGCTCAGCTTCCTCGGCGTGGGGGTCCCGCCGCCCAACCCAGCCTGGGGGCTGATGATCGCCGACGGGCGCGGCTTCCTGGCCACTGCGTGGTGGATCTCGCTCTTCCCCGGTTTGGCCATGCTGCTGACCGTGCTTGCCGTCAACCTGCTGGGCGACTGGCTGCGCGACCACCTCGATCCGAAGCTGAGGCAGGCCGGCGCCGCCACGGTGACGGACGAGCCCGTGGAGACCCCGGCCGACCCGCCGGTCGGCGCGACGCCGGTGACCCCCGGCGGCCGTCACGCCGGCCTCTGATGATCCTCACGATGAAGGAGACCGCACGATGAGCACGAGCACGACCCCGCTGTCGCAGATCATCACGCTGAGCGACCTCCCCTGGCAGGAGCGGCAGCCTGGGCAGTGGATGAAGACCATCTGGGAGGATCCCGCGACGAAGCGACGCGCGGTGATGACCCGCATCGAGCCGGAGGCCCAGCTGCCCCTGCACCGGCACGCCGGGGACGAGCTGATCTACGTCGTCGAGGGCGCCCTCTCGGACGACTTCGGCACCGTGACCGCCGGCAACATGGGCTACCGGCCGGATGGCTGCGTCCACCAGATCTCCACGAGGCACGGCGCCACGGTGTTGGCCATCATCACCGGCGGCATCGAGCCCGTCAGTCAGCGCGGCGGGGGGTCGCCCTCGCAGGTCTTCGCGCTGAGCGAGCTGCCGTGGGTCGAGACGCGTCCCGGCGTACGCCAGAAGCGGATCTGGGAGGACAAGCTGAACGAGCGCCGGGCGATCCTGGCGCGCTTCGCCCCGGGCGCCACCCTGCCCAAGCACCGCCACGTGGGCGACGAGTTGATCTTCCTCGTCGAGGGCGCCAACGCCGACGAGTCGGGCGTCGTGGCCACCGGCAACATGAACTACCGGCCCAACGGGTGCGTGCACACCGTGACGACGAGGAACGGCGCGACGGTCCTGGCCGTGGTCTGGGGCCGCACCGAGCCGGTCTGAGAGGAGGCTCGCCAATGCGCGTCCTGGCGTCGTTGCTCGTTCTCGCCGCCCTGCTCGTGGTGGCCGCGCCGGGGGAGGCGTCTCCCGAGGGCCAGCTGACGTGGGCGGTGCACATCACGCTCGCCCCCACGTGGTTCGACCCCGCGGAGACGCCGGGGATCGGCACGCCGTTCATGATCCTCTACGCGCTGCACGATGCGCTGGTGAAGCCGATGCCCGGCAACGCCATGGCGCCGAGCCTGGCCGAGTCCTGGAGCGTCTCGAAGGACGGCCTGGTCTACGAGTTCGTGCTGCGCCAGGGGGCGAAGTTCCACAACGGCGAGCCCGTCACCGCCGACGACGTGAAGTTCTCCTTCGAGCGCTACCGGGGTGCGGCCAACCGGCTCCTGAAGGAGCGGGTCGCCGCCATCGACGTCGGAGATCCGGGTCGGGTCCGCTTCCGGCTGAAGGAGCCCTGGCCCGACTTCATGACCTACTACGGCAGCCTCGCCACCGGCGCCGGCTGGATCGTGCCCCGCAAATATCTGGAAAGAGTCGGCGACGACGGCTTCAAGAAGGCGCCGGTGGGGGCGGGTCCCTACCGATTCGCCTCGTTCACGCCGGGTGTCGAGCTGGTCATGGAAGCCTTCGAGGGCTACTGGCGGAAGGTCCCGAGCGTCAAGCGCCTCGTGCTCAAGGCGATCATCGACGAGTCCACACGTCTGGCCATGCTCAAGCGTGGCGAGGCCGACATCGTCTACCTGCTCCAGGCCGAGCTGGCCGAGGAGGCGCGGCGGTCGGCCGGGCTCACGCTCAAGCCCACGCCGATCGTCTCCACCCACTGGATCGTCTTCCTCGACCAGTGGGATCCGAAGTCGCCCTGGGCCGACCGGCGCGTCCGCCTGGCTGCCAACCACGCCATCGACCGCAAGGCGATGAACGACGCCATCACGCTCGGCTTCTCGCGGATCACCTGGAGCATGATCCCCCAGCCGTTCGACTTCTTCTGGCAGCCGCCCGCCCACGCCCACGACGCGGCCCGGGCCAGACAGCTCCTGGCCGAGGCTGGCTACCCCAAGGGCTTCGACGCCGGGGACTTCTGGTGCGAGCCGGCCACCGCCACCATGACCGAGGCGGCGGCCAACTATCTGCAGACAGTCGGCATCCGCACCCGGATCCGTCCGCTCGAGCGCGCCGCGTTCTTCAAGAGCTACCAGGACAAGTCGCTCAAGAATCTCGTCTACAGCCTCAGCGGCGCTTTCGGCAACGCGGCGATCCGGCTGGAGACGTTCGTGGCCGCCGGTGGCCCCTTCGTCTACGGTAGCTATCCCGACATCGACGGGCTCTTCCGCGAGCAGGCCGGCGAGCTGGACCGCAAGCGGCGCGAAGCCACGCTGCACCGGATCCAGCAACTCGTCCACGACAAGGCCATGTATGCGCCGATCTGGGAGCTGGGCTTCATCCACGCCCACGGCCCGCGCGTCGCGGAGTCGGGCCTCGGCCTGATCGCCGGGTGGGCGTTCTCCGCGCCCTACGAGGACCTGAGGCTGAAGGGCAAGTGATGGGGGACGCCCCGCCGCTGCTGGAGGTCGACAACCTCCAGACGCACTTCTTCACTCGCCGCGGGGTCACGAAGGCGGTGGACGGCGTGAGCTTCACCCTGCGCGCCGGCGAGACCCTGGCGCTCGTCGGCGAGTCGGGCTCGGGGAAGTCGATCACGTGCCTGTCGCTGGTGCGCCTGGTCCCCGAGCCGGCCGGACGCATCGTCGGTGGCCGGGTGCTGCTCGACGGCGAGGACCTGCTCCGGAAAACGGCCGCCCAGATGCGGCGCGTGCGCGGCAAGCAGATCGCGATGGTCCTGCAAGACCCCATGACCTCGCTCAACCCGGGGCTGACGATCGGCTCCCAGCTCGGCGAGGTGGTGCGCTTGCACCAGGGCCTGCGCGGGGCCCCGCTGCGCGGTCGGGTGCTGGAGGCCCTCTCACGCCTGCGCATTCCCGGCGCCGCCAGCCGCCTCACCCACTACCAGCACCAGCTCAGCGGGGGCATGCGCCAGCGCGTGTCGAGCGCCATCGCGATGTCGTGCACGCCACGGCTGCTCATCGCCGACGAGCCGACCACGGCGCTCGACGTGACCATCCAGGCCCAGTATCTGGAGCTCCTCAAGGAGGTCCAGCAGGCCACGGGCGTGGCGGTCATCCTCGTCACCCATGACTTCGGGATCGTGGCGGCCAACGCCGATCGGGTGGCGGTGATGTACGCCGGGCGGATCGTCGAGATCGGTTGCACGCTCGACGTCTTCAACACCCCCGCGCACCCCTACACTCGCGCGCTCCTGCGGTGCCTGCCCGACGTCGACCTCAAGCGCGAGCGGCTCGTGGAGATCGGCGGACAACCCCCCGACCTCGCGCGCCTGCCGGCCGGGTGCCCCTTCGCCCCCCGCTGCCCCGAGCGCCAGTCGCGGTGCGACACCGCCTACCCTCCGGCGGTCGCCGTGGACGATGCCCACGTGGCCCACTGCTGGGTGGCGCTGCCCGCGGCGGCGCGGTCGCGATGACGCTCGAGGGGCACGACCTGCGAAAGTACTTCCCCGCCGCCCGGGGCCTCGCGCTGGGCCGCGCGCGCGGTGTGGTGAAGGCGCTCGACGGAGTGAGCGTACGCGTCGCCGAGGGCGAGACGCTGGGCATCGTCGGGGAGTCGGGCTCGGGCAAGACCACGCTGGCCCGGCTGTTCCTGCTGCTGGAGCGCCCCACGGCCGGTTCCCTGCTCTTCGACGGCAAAGCGACCATGAGCTTCGGTCGCGGCGACCTCGCCCGGTATCGTCGCGCGGTCCAGGCCGTGTTCCAGGACCCGTACAGCTCGCTGAATCCCCGGATGCGCGTGGGTCAGATCGTGGCCGAACCGCTCCCGGGCGACAACGGCATGAACGGCACCGCCGTGCGCGAGCGTGTCGGTGAGGTCCTGCAGCTCGTCGGATTACGGAGGGACAGCGCCGGGCTCTATCCGCACGAGTTCAGCGGGGGCCAGCGGCAGCGCATCGCCATTGCCCGCGCGCTGGTGACGACTCCGAAGTTCATCGTGCTCGACGAGCCCGTGTCGGCGCTGGACGTCTCCATCCGCGCCCAGATCCTCAACCTCCTGAAGGGACTGCAGGAGCGCCTGGGACTGGCGTACATGATGATCTCGCACGACCTGGCGGCCGCCCGGTACCTGGCGACCCGCCTGGCCGTCATGTACGCCGGTCAGCTGGTGGAGACCGGCGAGTGCGACGCCCTCTATCGCGAGCCGTTGCATCCTTACACGCAGGCGCTGCTCTCGGCGGCGCTCCCGCTGCATCCCTCCGCGCGCCGGCAGCGCATCGTGCTCGCGGGCGAGGTGCCCAACCCGATGAGCCCGCCACCCGGGTGCCGCTTCCACCCTCGCTGTTCGCACGCCATGCCCCAGTGCGGAACGGTGGAGCCCGCGCTCAGACAGGTCCGCCCCGGACGCTTCACGGCCTGCCATTTGTACTGAGGGGCCGCGACGGGAGGCGGCCCGTCGCGGCCGGGCGACCTACTTCTTCCAGTAGTGCGCGACGACCACCTCGATGGGGGGCCGGATCTTCTGGGCGTGCGGCACCGCCCGCGCGGCGAAGTCCTTCTGGGACTTGAGCACCTTGGCGAAGAAGGGGTTCTTCTGTGCCTCGGCCTCGTACACCTTGTCGATCGCGACCACCTGGGCCTTGAGGACGTCGTCGGGGGTCTTGAGGATCTTCACGCCGTGCTTCTTCTCGAGCTCCTCGGCGGCCTTGCTGTCGAGGTCCACGCTGTAGGCGGTCATGCGAATGATCTCGGCCATGCCGGCCCACTTCACGATCGATTGCAGATCTTTCGGCAGCTCGTCCCACTTCTTCTTGTTGATGACGACCTCCTGGTAGGAGGCCGGCTGGCGCAGGTCGGGCATGTAGTAGTTCTTGGTGACGTTGTGGAAGCCCATCAGGATGTCGTGGCTCGGGACGGCCCACTCGGCGCCCTCGACGGCGCCCCGCTCGAGCGCGGGGATGACCTCGCCGCCCGCGAGCGTGACGACCGAGACGCCCATGCTCTTCATCATCTCCATGCCGAGGCCGGAGGTGCGGAAGCGCATCTTTCGCAGGTCGTCGAGGCCGTTGAAGGGCTTCTTGAACCAGCCGAGCGGCTCCCAGTACGGCAGGCTCGTGGTGAAGACGGGCACCACGACGTTCATCTTGAGCTCTTTCTGCAGCATCTCGTTGTAGAGCTCCAGACCGCCGCCCGCGAAGAGCCAGCCGAGGTACTCCTCGCGATCCATGCCGAAGGGCCCGGCCGGGCCGGGGCCGAACAGGCCGGCCGCCGAGTTCTTGCCCGCCCAGTAGCCGGGCCAGGCGTGGGTCGCGTCGATGAGGCCCCGGTTGACGGCATCGAGCACCTCGAAGGTGCCGACGATCGTCCCCGCCGCCGACATCTCCCACTTGAGCCGTCCGCCCGACATCTCCTCGATCATCTTGCCGAGCTCGAGGGCGGAGATGTGCAGGAGGTTGGTGGCCGGCCACGCACTCTGGACCTTCCAGACGAACTTCTGCTGGGCGGCCGCATCGCCGGGGCCGCGCCAGATCGCCGCAGCCAGGATCAGCACGGGCAGCGTGAACGCGATCCAGGTGAGCACGAGTCTGCTGGGTTTCATGGCTCCTCCGTTTCCGATCGGTCGGTTCGGGTCGAGCCTGCCGTCTCCTGGGTCACTTGCCGAAGAGGTACCGCGGGAACCACAGCGAGATATCGGGGAAGGCGATGCACAACGCCAGGCCGATCAGCTGGAGCACCATGAACTGCCCCATGCCCCGGTAGATGTCGCCGAGCTCCCACTGCGGAGCGACGCCCTTGAGGTAGTACGCCGACATCGCGACGGGGGGCGACAGGAACGCCGTCTGGAGGTTCACGGCGATGAGCGTGGCGAACCACAGCATGTCGATCTTCTGGGCCTGGATGATCGGCTGCATGAGGGGGACGAAGACCAGGACGATGGCGGGCCACTCGAAGGGCCAGCCGAGCAGGAAGATGATGACCATGATGAGGGTCAGCATCGCCACCGGCGGGATCTGCCAGCTCAGCATCGCGTTGGTGGCCACCGTCGCCGTGCCCAGCCGCGAGAACACGGCGCCGAACACGTTGCCGGCGACGGCCAGGAAGATGACCGTGCTGGACTGCAGCAGGGTGTTGAAGACGGCGTCCTTGAGCCGGGCCCACGTGAACTGCCGGTAGACGACGGCCAGGAAGGCGGCGCCCACGACCCCCATCGCCGCGGCCTCGGTGGGCGTGGCCCAGCCCCAGATGATGGTCCCCAGCGTCGCGAGGATGAGGATCGCGTGCGGCAGCATGCCCATCGTCAGCTCGACGACGATGTCCTTGAGGCTGCCGGTGCGCTCCTCGCGCGGCAGCGGCGGCCCGAGGCTCGGATTGATGAGGCTGCGAACCAGGCAGTACACGATGAAGATGCCGGCGAGCAGGAAGCCCGGACCGAAGCACGAGGCGTAGAGCTCCGCGACGGAGACGCCCATGACCGGGCCCATCACGACGAGCATCACGCTGGGCGGCACCAGGATGCCGAGCGTGCCGCCGGCCGTGATCGCGCCGGCCGACAGCGGGACGTTGTAGCGGTTCTTCGTCATGATCGGCACCGCCATGATGCCCATCAGGACGACGGTGGCGCCCACGGTGCCAGCGGCGATGCCGAAGATGGTGGCGGTGATCAGGACGCCCACGTAGAGCGAGCCGGGGACCGGCCCCATCATGAGCTGGAAGCCCTTGAACAGGCGCTCCATGAGGCCGCCCTGCTCCATCAAGTAACCCATGAAGATGAACAGCGGGACCGCCGCCAGCACCTCCTCCTTCATGAGCCCGATCGTCTGGAAGACCATGATGTAGAATGCCCGGTCGCCGAGCCCGACGTAGCCGAAGATCAGGGCCAGCAGCAGGAGCGTGAACGAGATGGGGAAGCCGATGAAGATGGCCCCCAGCATGACCACGAGCATGATGGCTCCGAGCAGCTCTGGACTCATCCGATCTCTATGACCTCCCGCTTGGCCCACTCACGTCCCGTCCGGATGCCGTAGATGTCCTTGAGCAATTCCGCGACGCCCTGGACCAGCAACAGGACCGCGGTCAGCGGGATGACGCCCTTGAACGGCCAGACGATCGGGCGCCACGGGCTCGCGTCCGACGTCTCGCCAATCTGGAAGGCGTGGTAGAACTCCTGCCAGCCGAAATAGAAGAGGAGGATCATGGCCGGGAAGAAGAAGCACAGGTAGCCGATCGCATCGACCCAGCTTTGGCGGCGGATGGACCAGTTCCGGTAGAGCATGTCGGTGCGGACGTGCCCGATGCGCATCAGCGTGTAGGCGGTGCCGAGCATGAAGTGCGTGCCGTACAGCATGTACGCCACGTCGAACGCCCAGATTGTCGGCGCGCGGAAGAAGTGGCGGGCAACGACTTCCCAGGTGACGGCGACCGTCAGCGGGATGATGAGCCAGGCGATGATCCGACCCGTCCAGTCGGCCAACCGCTCGATGGCCTCGATCGTGGTCCTGAAGCCGTACGCGACGTCCTCGTGACTCTGCCCTGGCGGCGTCGTCACATCAATCCTCCGGTGGGGCGGGGAGATGGACGCTGGGGCCGTGTCTCGGCCCCAGCGCCGGGGAGCGAGCGGATGGCCTGACCGCCTCTACTTCAGCCAGATCTTGTCCTTGTAGTAGTGCTCCGCGATGAACTCGTACTTCGGCCAGTAGGACAGGCGGTAGGGCACCACGAGGCCGGAGTACTTCTTCTGCGAGTCGAGCACCTTGCGGTAGAAGTCATCCTTTTGGGCGTTCCCGTTCTGGATCTCGTCGTAGACCTGTAGGAAGCGCCGGTTCAGCTCCTCGCTCGTCTTGATGATCTTGACGCCCGAGGTCAGCATCTCCTGACACGCCTTGGCCGTCTTCTCCTGGAAGCGCACGAAGTGGTTCCAGTACGAGGCCTGGACGGAGGTCTTGACGATCTCCTTCAGGTCGGCCGGCAGCGCGTCCCACTTGCCCTTGTTGATGATGAACTCGCCGACCGTCACCGGCTCGTGCATGCCCGGCGCGTAGTGGAACTTGGCGATCTTGTCGATGCCGAGGATCTTGTCGTCCGAGCAATTCACCCACTCGGCGCCGTCGATCGCGCCGCGCTCCAGGGCCGGCACGATCTCACCGCCGGGCAGAGTGACCGTGGCGATGCCCAGCTTGCTGTAGGTCTCGGCGCCGATGCCGAAGATGCGGTAGCGCTGCCCCTTGATGTCGTTGAAGCTGCGGATCTCCTTCTTGAACCAGCCCATCGCCTGCGGCCCCTCGGGATGAACCTGGAAGCTCACCACGTTCATCTTCAGGCGTTGCTGGTAGGCCTCCTGAAGCAGCTCGTGACCTCCACCCTCCCAGTACCAGCCGTAGTAGTCGATGAAGTCCATGCCGAAGAGCGGGCCGTGGGTGAGCGGGATGAAGGCCGCCAACTTGCCGATGATGTAGCCGGGCGTGGTGTGACCGGCGTCGAGCACGCCGCGACTCACGGCGTCCTGGATCTCGAAGGGCGGCACGACGGACCCCGCCGGGGAGACGTCCATCTTCAGCCGCCCGTTGGACGTCTTGTCGATGGTCGCCACGAGGAGCTTGGCGGCGTCGTCGGGGAAGACGCCGAGCGGCCAGGCCGTCTGCATCTTCCAGCGGATCGGCGCCTGCGCCGTCGCCGGCGTGGGCATGGTGTACGAACCCGCGAGGAAGGCAACGACGGCCACCACGACAGCGAACGCGATCGCGAACTTTACTGGGATCATTCTCCGCATGAGCGTCCCTCCTCTGACGACGACAACCTGTAAGGTCGAAACGGCATCGAGAGTGGCGCGAGTCTAGACAGCATGCCGCACGCTGTCAATGACGACCTGAGTCACATGTCAGGTGGGCCGGTCGGACGAACGGATCACGACCCGCGGAGCCGCGGATCCAGCGTGTCGCGCAGCGCGTCACCGAGGAGGTTCGTCCCGAAGACCGCCAGGCTGATCGCCAGCCCGGGGTAGATGACCAGCCAGGGGGCCTTCTGAGCGTACTCGGCCGCCGCGATGGACAGCATGCGCCCCCAGGACGGGTACGGCTCCGGCACCCCCAGCCCCAGGAACGACAGCGCGGCCTCGGCCAGGATGGCCCCGCCGAGCTGCGCGGTCACCAGCACGATGAAGGGGCCGAAGGTGTTGGGCAAGATATGGCGGAAGGCCACCCGCGCGTGGCTCACACCCAGCGCGCGCGCCGACTCCACGTAGACGAATTCCCGGATGGCGAGGACGCTGGCGCGCACGACCCGGGCCGCCCGCGGCGCGATGACCACCGAGATCGCGATGACCGTATTGGTGAGCGATGGGCCGAGGGCGGCCGCCAGCACGAGGGCCAGGACGAGAATGGGCAGCGCCTGCATGACGTCCATCACCCGCTGGGCGATCAGGTCGGTCTTCCCGCCGACGTAGCCGGACAGCAGGCCGACCAGGCCGCCCACGACCGCCCCCAGCAGCGTGGAGGCCAGCCCCACGACGAGCGAGATGCGGGCGCCGTGCACGACCCGGCTGTAGAGGTCCCGCCCGAGGTTGTCGCTGCCCAGCCAGAAGTCGGCCCCGGGCGCGGCCAGCACCTGCGACGACGTCCGCACGGGATTGTGGGTGGCGATGGCGTCCGCGAAGAGCGCGGCGACCAGCAGCACGAGCACCAGCAGGCCGCCGATCGCCCCGAGCGGGTTCTTGCGCACGAAGCGCCAGAACGCCTCGGCCCGGCTGGGAGCGCGGGGCAGCGCGTCCGGGAGGGCCAGGTCGACGGAGGGGATGGTGGCCATCACGCACCGTACTTGATGCGCGGGTCGAGCCAGGTGTAGAGCAAATCGACCGTCAAATTGGCGAAGACGACCACGATCGCGATCAGCATCGCCAGGTTCTGCACGATCGGGTAGTCGCGGAACTGGATGGCGTCGACCAGGTAGCGCGCCACGCCCGGCAGGTTGAAGACCGTCTCGGTGACGATGAGCCCGCCGATGAGGAACGCGAACTCGATCCCGATGAGGGTGACGACCGGCAGCGAGGCGTTCTTGAGGGCGTGGCGCCAGACGACCTGAGTGCCCCGCTGCCCCTTGGCCCAGGCGGTGCGGATGTAGTCCTCGCGGAGCACCTCGAGCATGGTCGAGCGCGTGATGCGCATGATCAGCGCCGAGCTGCGGTAGCCGACCGCGAGCGCCGGCAGCAGGAACTGGGCGAGGTTCGCGCGCAGGTCGTCGAACGGCGACACGTAGGTCATCGACGGGATCCAGCCGATCGAGCGCACCAGCAGCAGGATGACGATCATGGCGAGCCAGAACGACGGCATCGAGAGCCCGGCCAGCGACACCACGCGCAGCACGTAGTCGATCGGGTGGCCGCGCCGGACCGCGCTGATGACGCCGAACGGCACCCCCAGCAGCACGGAGAACCCCAGCGCCAGCACCGCCAGCTCGAGCGTGATCGGCAGGCGCGGCTTGATGACCTCCCACGCCGGCAGGTCGTAGCGGTACGACTTTCCGAGCTCGCCGCGCACGAAGTCGCCTAGCCACCGGCCGTACTGCACGATGAGTGGCCGGTCGATGCCGAGCTCCGCCTCCAGCTTGCGGCGGTCGGCCTCGTCCACGTACCCGGCCGACTCGAAAATGATGTCCGTGATGTTGCCGGGCGCCATCCGCATGAGCACGAAGAGGAGCAGCGACATCCCGAGCAGGGTGATCCCCGCGATCAGGAGCCGCTTGGCGATGTAGGTGCGCACGCGGCTACTTGTCCAGCCAGACGTCCTGGCGACGGCTCACGTTGTAGATGGAGTTCTCGTGCACCGCCCACCCCTTCACGTGCGGCCAGTGCACGTAGTGCTGCTTGCCCCAGCCGAGGATCGGGCGCGCCGCGTCCGCCTGCAGCTTGCGGTCGATGTCCTGGACCAGCGCCAGGCGCTTCTTGGGGTCGAGCGTCTGCGACTGCTCCACCATGAGCCGGTCGATCTCCTCCGAGCAGTAACCCGAGAAGTTGCGCTGCGAGCCGCAGCGGTAGTTCTCGAAGAGCTGGGCGTCGGGGTCGTCGATGCCGATGCCGGTGAGGTTGAGCGCCACCTGGTACTCGAGCCGCGTCATCTTCGGGTGCCACACGCCCGTCTCGATCTGCTCCAGCGTGGCCTCCACTCCGACTTGCTGGAGCTGGTCGACCATCCAGCTCGCGGTGTCGACGTAGATGGCGAGGGCCCGGGTCGAGACCGTGATCTTGAGCGGGTTGCTGGGGCCGAATCCGGCCTCGGCGAGGAGCTTCTTGGCCTCGGCCTTCTGCTTGACCGGATCGCCCATGCCCGGCAGCTTGGCCACCTCGGCCGCCGGCAGCCCCCACACGCCGGCCGGGCGCGGCAGCAGCGCGCCGCCGTACGTCGCCGCGCCCTGGCGCGGCCCGACCAGGTAGGCCTTGCGGTCGAGGGCCAGGTTGATGGCCCGGCGCACGCGCACGTCGTTGAATGGCGGCCGCTTGAAGTTGATGAGGACGTTGTCGTTGACGTTGGAGTCTGTCTCGATCACGATGAGCTTGGGCGCCCCCGACTTGGCGTTCTCGGCGTTGGTCCGGTTCCAGCCGCTGCCGACCACGTCGAGCTGCCCCGACTGCACCGCGGCGATCTGGGTCGAGCGGTCCCGGATGACGACGAACTTGATGCCGTCGAGGTAGGGCCGGCCCTTGATGAAGTAGTCGGGGTTCTTCACGTACTCGATGAGCTCGCCCGGCCTGTTCTCCTTCAGCTTGAACGGCCCGGTGCCGATGCACTTGTTCTTGAAGTCGGCGAGCGGCACGTGGGCCGGGTAGACGGGCGAGTACCCCGAGGCCAGCATCAGCAGCAGCGAGGGCTGCGGGCGCTTGAGCCGGAAGACGACCGTGTGGGGGTCCGGCGCCTCGATGTGCTCGACGTTGTCGTACCAGAGCTTGCGCGGGTTGACCTTGAGCTTGGCCTTGGCGTCGGGCGCCCCCCGCACCATGTCGAACGTGTACTTCACGTCCTGCGAGGTGAACGGCTTGCCGTCGTGGAACTTCACGTCCTTCCGCAGGAAGAAGACGAGGTTCCGGTAGTTGTCCTGCCACGACCACTTCTCGGCCAGCTCGGGGATCAGCGTGTCGACCCCCTCGACCTTCTTCGTGGGGTCGTAGGCGAGCAGGTTGTTGAAGCAGGGGCTCGCCTGCTGGGTCGTCGCGACGGTCGACTCCTCGTGCGGCGACAGGCTGGGGGTGGCGCTCAGCGGCGAGGTCACGAGGACGCCGCCGTACTTGGGGGCCTGGCCCGTCGCCGGCACGACGGCGAGCGCCAGCAGCAAGAGAACGGCGGTCAGCGACAGGAGCGGACGGAGCGGTCGTGGACGCATCATCGGGCCACCTCCGCGAAGAGTTCGTCGCGCTGCGCTACTTCACCTCGACCCGTCCGATGCGCTTGATCGCCTCCGCCAGCCGCACGGCGTCGGCGTCCCACCAGGCGCGGAACTCGTCGGCGTCCTGGTAGGCGATCGGCACCTGGATCTTCTCCATCGCGCTCTTGAAGGCGGGGTCGTCGACGGCCTGCCGGACGGCCTCGCGCAGCGCCTTGATGGCTGCCGGCGGCGTGGCCTTCGGGGCGAACATCCCGACCCAGAGGTAGTACTCGACGTCGTACCCGAGCTCCTTGAACGTCGGGACGTCGGGATAGTGCGGGTGGCGGGCGGCGCTGGTGACCGCGAGCGCCCGGAACTTGCCGGACTTCACGTGGGGCGCCGCGGGCCCCGTCGTCGACATCCAGAACTGCGCGTGGCCGCCGAGCACCGCCGTCGTCGCCGGTCCCCCGCCCGTCGTCGGCAGGTGCCGCATCTTCAGGCCGCCGGCCGCGTGCAGCAGCATCTCGGTCGGCACGTGCGAGGCCCCGTAGGGCCCCGACGAGGAGTACGTGATCTCCCCGGGCCGCCGCGCGGCGTCGTCCAGCAGCTCCTTCACGCTGCGCCACGGCTGCTCGGCGTTCACCACGAGGATGCAGGGGTCGGCGTTGATCCGCGCGATGGGCACGAACTGGTCGCGCGTGAACGTGGGCGTGCGGCCGAAGAGCCGGTCGACCTCGGGGATGGTGGAGATTGCGGGCACCGTGAGGAGGATCGTGTAGCCGTCGGGCTTGGCGACGGCCGCCGTCTGCATCCCCACCGCCCCCGCCGCGCCTGCCTTGTTCGTGACGACCACGGGCTGCTTGAGCAGACGTTCCATCGACGAGGCCAGCGGCCGGCCCGTGAGATCCGCCTGGCCGCCCGGCGGGAACGGATTGACGATCGTGATCGGACGCGTGGGGAAGGCCTCGTCGGCGGCGGCGACGCCGAGGCTCAGCGCGGTCAGGATCATGTAGGCCGTCGTGAGCGATCGCAGCATCGGTCCCTCCGGGGGAGCGAGGCGGACGCGGACTCGACGAGGGGCTCTGTCGGTGCTTTGGGCCTTACCGGATACCGCGGGGGTGGATGGGAGTCAAGCGCGAACTTCCTTCCAGTTCGCGCGCTGCGCCAGCGGAAGGTGTCGGATGCCGACGGCGAGGCCGGCGATGACGACGGCGGCCCCCAGTGCGTTGAGGACCCCGAAGCCCAGCGTGCCGAGGATGAAGCCGCCGGCGGCGCTCCCGAGCGCGCCGAGCATCCCCATGACCAGGTCGGCGAGCCCCTGGATCGACGTGCGCTCGTTGGCCGACAGCGCGTCGGTGAGCAGCGCGCTGGCGGCGACGAAGGCGAGGTTCCAGCCGACCCCGTTGAGAGCCAGGCCGATCATCACCAGCCCGCTCTCGCGGCTCGGCACGAGACCGGCCAGCGCCATGCCGCCCAGGAGGACGAGCCCGCCGACGGCGATGATGACGCCGCGCCCGAAGCGGTCGCTGAGCCAGCCCGAGAGCGGCGACGCGACGTACATGCCGCCCAGGTGCATCGCGACGGCCAGGCCGATCGTCCCCACGTGGTGCCCGTGCGCGTGTAGGTAGACGGGCGAGGTCGAGGTCGTGCCGATCATGACGAGCTGCCCCGCCATGAGCGAGCCGAACGCGATGCGCACGCGCGGGTCGCGCACGATCGCGCCGAGCGATCGCGCGGGCGCCGCCATCCCGCCGGCGGCGGGCGCCTCCAGCCGGCGCGCGATCGTCAGCGGATCCGGGCGCAGCAGCAGCTCGACCAGGATCGCCGCCAGGCCGTAGCCAACCACGCTGATGAGGAAGGCGCTGCCGACCGGCGACAGGCCCAGCAGCGCGCCGACGCGCACGGCCGGCGTCATGAGGTTGGGCCCGAGGATCGAGCCGATGGTCGAGCCCCACACGATGAGCCCCATCGCGCGCCCGCGCTGCGCGGCCGGCGTGACGTCGGCCGCCGCATAGCGCGCCAGGAGGTTCGACGTGTTGGAGATCCCGAACAGGGTCATGCCGACGAGGAAGAGGCCGAAGCTGGTCGTGAGCACGCCGCCCATCGCGAGGACGGACCCGGCCACGGCGAGGCCGTAGCCGATCGCCAGCCCCGGCCGGCGGCCGAAGCGGCCCATCAGGCGCGACAGCGGCCAGCTCGCCAGCGCCGCCCCGAGCGCCCCGACGGCGACGGGCAGGCCGACCCAGGCATTGGACCCGGTGATGCTCGCCGCCATGATGCCGCCGACGGCCATCCCGATCGAGTGACCGGTGCTTCCGCCCACCTGGGCGGCGAACAACGTGGCGAGGAGGATGCCCCGCCGCGGCACCGTTGCCGCAGCGGTCGGGAGCGAGGTCACGCCGCCATGCTACCCGAGAACATCAGGGCCGCATGGGATTGGACGTCGGCCCTGGGCGCCGCAGCGGGGCGGCGAGGTTGGCGAAGTCGCAGAGGAGCGAGCGGGTGTCGCGGGGATCGATGATCTCCTCGATCCAGAAGGTCTCCGCCGAGCGGAACGGCGAGCGCAGCTTCGTCAGCCGCTCCTCGATCTCGGCCATCTTCTCCTTCGGATCAGGGGCGGCGTCGATCTCGGCGCGATACGCCGCCTCGATCCCGCCCTCGAGCGGCAGCGAGCCCCACCGCCCCGACGGCCACGCGTAGCGCGTGCAGTACTGGCTGCCGTTGCGGTGCGCCGCCCCCGCCACGCCGAAGACGTTGCGGATGATGACCGCGCACCACGGCACCGCCGACTGCCAGATGGCCGACATGGCCCGCACGCCCTGCTTGATCGTCCCTGTCCGCTCGGCCTCGAGGCCGATCAGGAAGCCCGGGCAGTCGACCAGATAGACGATCGGCAGGTGGAAGGTGCGCGCCAGGTCGACGAAGCGCTCGACCTTCTGGCAGGTGTCGGCCGTCCACGCGCCGCCGTAGAAGAACGGGTCGCTCGCCATCAGCGCCACCGGCCAGCCATCCAGACGGGCGAAGCCGGTGACGACGGCGCGGCCGTAGAGGGCCGACGTCTCGAAGAACGACCCGCGATCGACCACCGCCTCGACGATCGCGCGCATCTTGTACGGCTTGCGCACGTCGCGCGGGATGGCGTTGGACAGCCACTCCTCGCGCCGCTGCGGATCGTCGGTCTGCGGGCCGCGCGGCGGCACGTCGTCGACCGACGACGGCAGGTACGACAGGAAGCGGCGCGCGCAGGCGAACGCCTCCTCTTCCGTGTCGACGGCGTGGTCGACGGCGCCGGCCTTGAGCTGGATCTGCCAGCCGCCGAGCTCGTTCTTGGTGAGCTTCTGGCCGAGGCGCTCGACGACGGGCGGCCCCGCCACGAACAGCGCCGACTTCTCCTTGAGCATCACCGAGTAGTGCGCGGCGGCCAGGTGGGCCGCACCGAGCCCGGCCACCGATCCCAGCCCGAGCGCGACGCGCGGGATCGTCCCCATGTTGGTGACGACCTGCTCCCAGCCCTCGACCGCGGGCACGTTGGCGCGGCCAGTCGTCTCGATCGTCTTGACCGAGCCGCCGCCGCCCGAGCCCTCGACGAGACGGATCAGCGGCAGGCGGAGGTCGTGGGCCATCCGCTCGCACATGTTGTGCTTGCCCTTGATCGTCGCGTCCGCCGAGCCGCCGCGCACCGTGAAGTCGTCGCCGCCGATGATGACGGGTCGGCCGTCGAGTCGGGCCCGCCCGAAGACGAAGTTCGACGGCGTCAGGCCGGTGAGGTCGTTGTTGGCGTCGTAGGTGGCGCGCCCGGCGATCTTGCCGAGCTCGTGGAACGTGTCCGGGTCGGCGAGTCGCGCGACGCGCTCGCGGATCGTCAGGCGCCCGCCGTCGTGCTGTCGCTTGACGCGCTCGGCGCCGCCGAGCTCCTCGGCGAACGCCTCGCGGCGTCGCAGCTCGTCCATCTCCTTCTGCCAGTCCATCGCGGCTCGACTCTACCATCGGATGCCGTACTATGCTGAGCGGTCAGTCAGATCCGGCTCGAGGAGGCGTCCGTGACCCACCGCGCTCGCCGCGTCGTGCTCGCCCTCGTCCTCGCCGCGCTCGCCGTCGCACCCGCCGGCCGCGACGTCGCCTCGGCGGCCGACCCGATCCGCATCGGCTACATGGGGCCGATGACCGGCATCTTCGCGCAGGCCGGAAAGGACATGCTCGACGGGCTGAAGATGGGCCTGGAGGCGGCCGGGGGCCAGGTCGCCGGGCGCAAGCTGGAGCTCATCGAGGAGGACACGGAGGGCAATCCCGCCACCGCCCAGGCGAAGTACCGCAAGCTCGTCCAGCAGGACAAGATCCACGTGCTGGCCGGCGTGCTGCTCGCCAACATCGGCTACGCCCTCGTGCCGCCCATCGAGCGCGACGAGCTGCCGTCGCTGTTCCTCACCACCCCCGACGACCTCACCAAGCGCCGGCCGCCGAAGTGGATCCTCCGCACCAACTTCGCCGCCAGCCAGCCGATGCACGCGATGGGCGACTACGCAGCGAAGGTCCTCAAGTACAAGCGCGTGGCGGTCGTGGCGATGGACAACGCCTTCGGCCACGAGTGTGCCGGGGGCTTCCAGCGGGTCTTCGAGGACGCCGGCGGTCGCGTCGTCCAGAAGACGTGGGTGCCGCTCAACGCGATGGACTTCGCCCCCTACCTCACGCAGGTCCCACGCGACGTCGACGCGGTCGTCCAGGTCTTCGTCGCCGGCCAGGCCGTGCGCTTCGCGAAGCAGTACGCGGAGAGCGGGCTGAAGGAGAAGCTGCCGCTGGTCGGCATCGGGGTCTTCAGCGACGAGTCGGCGCTGCGCTCGATGGGCGACGAGGCCATCGGCACCATGGGCGCCCTGATCTGGGCGCCCACCCTGAGCAACCCGGCGAACCAGGCGTTCATGAAGCTCGCCGAGGCGCGGCTCAAGCGCACGCCGGCCTACTTCCACGCGGTCATGTACAGCGCCGGCCGCTGGATCACCGCGGCGGCGAGCGCGATCGACGGCAAGGTCGAGGACCGCGGGCGCTTCCTGGCCGCGATCCGCAAGGCCAGCGAGACCACCGAGGATCCGCGCGGCCCGATCAAGCTCGACGAGTACAACAACCCCACGCAGAACGTCTACATCCTGAAGGTCGAGAAGGTGGGCGGACGTCTGCAGAACACCGTGATCCACACCTACCCGATGGTCTCGCAGTTCTGGACGTACAAGCCCGAGGAGTTCCTGAAGACCCCGCAGTACGACCGGAGCCATCCGCCGGTGCGGCCGTAGCAACCCGTGTCCGATTCCATGCTGGCGTTCCTCGGGATCGCGATCCTCGTGATCGTGACGCCTGGGCCCGACACGGCCCTGACGATCAACAACGCGCTTCGGGGTGGCCGAGCGGGCGGCATCCTGACCGCCCTGGGTGTGGCCGTCGGGCAGCTGATCTGGGCCCTCGCCACCAGTGTGGGCCTCGTCGCCGTGCTGCTGGCCTCGGAGCCGCTCTTCTACGCCGTGAAGCTCGCGGGAGCCGCGTACCTGGTGGTCCTCGGCGTGCGCTCGCTTCTCGCCGCGCTTCGGTCGAACGGTCCGGTTCCCACTCGGCGTGACGCCGGCGGAGTCGAGAGGCTGCGCCCGACGGTGGCCGTGCGGCAGGGCATCGTCAACAATCTGGGCAATCCGAAGATGGCCGCGTTCTTCGCGAGCGTCCTGCCCCAGTTCGCCCCTCAGGGCGAGGGCGTGTTCTCCACGCTGGTCGTGCTCGGTGTGCTGTTCTGCGTGCTCACGTTCAGCTGGCTCGCCGCCTCGCCACGGCGGTCGCCGCACTCGGTGGCTGGCTGGCCCGATCGACCGTGCGCTGTGTCGTCGAGGGCGCGGCCGGGGCCGCGCTGATCGGATTCGGAGTGCACCTTGCCACCGAGCGCCGATAGCCCTACACACACCCCCTTCCGTGCTCGACCATGACGAGCCTGAGGCCCTATCGCGGCGACGACGAGCATGCGGTGGTCGCCCTCTGGTGGGACTCCTGGCACTCGATCCGCCCGGCCTTCGCCATCCACACCCGCTGACGAGCTGGCGCCGGCGCTGGATCGACGACATCGTCCCTGTGCACACGGTCGTCGTGGTGGAGGACGAGGATGTGGTCGTTGGTTTCGCGGCGGTTGATCTCCGGACCCGCGAGCTGAGCCAAATCTTCATCGCTCCGGATCACCAGCGGCGGGGCATCGGGAGGCAGTTGCTCGCCTGGGCGCAGGCGCAGATGCCCGCCGGGTTCAGCCTGCACACGCTGGCGAACAACGTCGGCTCGCGGGCGTTCTACCGCCGTCACGGTCTGATCGAGGGCGCGACGCGGACGAATCCCTACAACGGCATGGAGACCGTCGAGTACCGCTGGGCGCCGCCGTGAAGACTCTCTATTGCTGGCGATGCCGGGACTACCTGCCCATGCTCGAGCGCCACGAGTGGCGGATCGTTCAACGGCACATGCGTAGGATCGGCCGATCCAAGAACCCGGAGACCGACGTGCCTCTCACCGATCCGAACGAACCCGGCTCCCTCCAGAGTTTCGGGCGGCCCTCCAGGCCTACGAGCGCCTCACCGGAGTACGTGACACCGTCTTCGCCGCGCTCGTCCATCACGTTGTGTGGATGTACGGACCGCCGTGTCACCGATGCGGTCGGCCGCTCCGGACGCCTCAGGCCTCGTTGTGCGGGTCGTGCATGGCCCCCCGCCAGCCGCTCGACAAACCGCCGAGGCACGGTCGCACAGGGCCTCGTCGGTCGCACGTGTCACGTAGCACAGGCCGATGAGCGACGACACGCGGTTCATGGAGCTGGCGCTCGCGCAGGCCCGCGCCGCCGTCGCCTCCGGCCAGACGCCGTTCGGGGCCGTGGTCGTGGATACGAGCGGGCAGGTCATCGGCGAGGGCCACAACACCGTGCGCGCGACGCTGGACCCGACGGGTACCGTGAAGCGCCACGCCTAGAACGGAGGGATCCACGATGGAGCCCCACGACCTCGGGGTCTTGCTGCAAGGCCTGTCCCGGACGACGCTCAGGCGATCCGGTGGGACCCGGAAGGGCGAGGCGACGTTCGCCAGCACGCCCTTCACCAGGCTCGCCGCGTTCAACCGCGGCGGCCTGTTCGTGGGGCGCTTCACCGGTCAGACGCCGTGGGAGCGTCATCGGAACGGCGACGAGCTCGTCCAGGTGCTCGACGGCGAGGTCGACCTCACGGTAATGACGGCGCGCGGGCCCGTCCAGACGACGCTGCGCGCGGGGGCGGTCGTCGTCGTGGCCCGCGGCCTGTGGCACCGTCAGCATGCGCGCACGGAGGTGGCCCTGTTCTCCGCGACGCCGACGCCGACCGATCTGTCCTTCGCCGACCAACCGCCGACGACGCGTCGGGTCGCCGGCCGACGCGCTCGGCGCTCGGATGCGCCCGCTCGCCGATGACCAGGTATCGCAAGCGAAGCTTCCCGACGTCGAAGGTCCGGCGGTTCCTCGAGCCGGGCCCCATCGTGCTGGTCACCTCCGCGTACCGCGGCGAGCGGAACATCATGACCCTGGGCTGGCACCTGGTGCTGGGGTTCGTGCCGTCGCTGGTCGGCTGCTACATCTGGGACGAGAACCACAGCTTCTCGCTCATCCGCCGCAGCCGCGAGTGCGTGATCAACGTCCCCACGGTCGACCTCGTGGACGCCGTCATCGGCGTCGGCAACACGCACGGCCCCCGCGTGGACAAGTTCGCCCGGTTCGGCCTCACCCCGGTCGCCGCGTCCCGCGTCGGCGCGCCGCTCATCGCGGAGTGCTACGCGAGCTTCGAGTGCCGGCTCGTGGATACGAGCCTGATTCGCCGGTACAGCCTGTTCGTGTTCGAGGTGGTGAAGGCCCACGTGGCGACGTCGCCCCGATACCCCACGACGGTTCACTACCGCGGGGATGGCGTGTTCATGATCTCGGGCCGCAACGCGAGCTACCGGCGTCGGTTCAAGCGGGTGAACCTATAGGCGCTGATTTCCCTTCGCCCCCACGCCGCCGCCGTGCTCGATTAGAAGGGCGGGACCGGCCCGCGACCGTGCTCGAGGTCCAGAAGGAGCCCGCCCATGACCGTGCCAGCCTCGCGACTCGCCGCTGCGCTCGCATGCCTGATCCTGCTCGGTGGGTGCTTCGGCGCCTACCAGGTCTCGCCCGACAACGTCCAGACCACCGGCGGACTCACGCCCAACGTCGAGGACAAGGACGCGGGGCTCGTCGCCGTGGTGCCGGGTCTGAACATCGGGGCCTATAAAGTGGTTGCCGTCGACCGGTTCCCGGTCACGGATCCCGCCGTCAAGGACGAGGGCGACCGCCGCAAGGCCGCCGAGATGTCGACGATCCTCCAGAACGAGCTGGTCCGGCGGCTGCGCGACACGGGGCTGTTCGCTCGGGTCGTGAACCTCAGCGAGACGGAGTTCCGTCCCGGCCCCGACAAGACGCTGCGGCTGGAGGGCGCCATCACCCGGCTCGGCGAGGGCTCGCAGGTGGCGCGGGCCTTCGCGGGTGCCTACGGCGCCGGCGCTGCGCGGGCCCAGGCCGAGATGCGGTTCGTCGACGCCGAGACCAAGAAACCCGTGCTCGTCACCGCTGACCGGCGCCGGGCGACGGTGGGCTTCTTCGGGGGCGACTCGCGAGACCACTGGAAGGAGTCCTTCGACGACATGGCGCGCGACCTCGGCAAGTTCCTCGTGCGTCTGGCCAACGGGCAGGCGCCAGCCAAGTAGACGTTCTGCGCGACACCGACGTCGTCGAGGTCATCCGGCGGGCATTCGCGGGAACGCCGCGGCCCGCCGCCGAGGCGCTGATCAACCGGCACTGCTGCGAGTGCGCCGAGGTCTCGGCCGCGTACGCCGGGAAGGACTGGACGGACGTCTCTCTGGACGACCTCCTCGCCGGCCGCGAGACCGCGCTGCTGACCGCCGCCGCCTGGCGCTACTACCTGCCCGCCGTGATGACCTGGTGCATCCAGGCCCCCGACGAGGTCGACGTGATCCAGGACAACCTCCTCTACCAGCTCGAGCCGCCGGCGGAGGGGCGCGGCGTTCCAGAGTGGTTCGCCGAGCGCGCGATCGGGTTCTCGGCGGAGCAGCGGGCGGCGGTCGCCGCGTATCTGCGCTGGTATCGAGACTACGCAACCGGCCGGTGGGGAGAGAGCGATCTCCCCGGCCACGTCGAGAACGCCCTGGCGTACTGGACGGGGGACCCGCCGGCGGGATCGTGACGCCGGCTAGCGCGAGCCGTCGCCCTCGACGGCCGCCTTCGCGTCGCCTTCGTCTAGAATACGAGGCGACATCCGATGAGACGCAGCCTCGCCGCTCTTGCACTCCTGCTCGTGGTCGCGCCCTCAGCGGCCCTCGCCCAGCCTCGCGACGTGCCGATCATCGGCGTCCTCACCGCCGGGGCCGAGAACACGGCGATCTCGGCGCAGGGTCGCAAGGCCTTCGAGCGTGGGCTCATGGAGGCCGGCTGGCATCCCGGTCGGAACATCCGACTCGAGTACCGCTACGGCGACGGCAACCTCCGGCAGATGGAGGAGCAGGCGCGAGAGCTCGCGCGCCTGCCGGCGGCCCTGATCGTCGCCCGGGCGACCGCGGCGATCAGGGCCGCGAGGGCGGCGACCGCGACGGTGCCGATCGTGATGTCCGCTTCCGGGGTCGACCCCATCGAGATCGGCCTCGCGACGAGCCTCGCCCGCCCCGGCGGCAACGTCACCGGTCTCACCCTGCTCGCCCAGGATCTGTTGATCAAGCAGCTCGAGCTCCTGCGGGAGACGGTGCCCCGGCTCGCTCGGGTGGCAGTGCTGGGCGGCACCGGGTCGCCCCTGGCTCCCAAGAGTCGCCTGGATCTCGACGTCGCCGCCAAGGCGGTCGGCGTCCGCCTCGTCTACTTCGACGTCCAGACCCCGAAGGACCTCGAGCCGGCGTTCGAGGAGATCGTGCGGTCCCGGGCCGACGGCCTCCTGGTGCGCGCCGACCCCATCGTCCTCGAGGCCCACCAGTCCCGCGTCGTGGCCCTCGCCGAAAAGCACAAGCTGCCGGCGGCCTACTGGCTCTACACGTATGCCGAGGCCGGCGGGCTCATCGCCTACGGCGCGGATCTGTTCAGCGTGCACGAACGGTCGGCGGTCTTCGTGGACCGGATCCTGCGCGGCGCTCGCCCGGCGGAGCTGCCGATCGAGGAGCCCTCGAAATTCGAGCTCATCGTCAATCTCGGCGCGGCCCGCGCGCTGGGGCTGACGATCTCTCCGTCGGTTCGAGCCCGGGCCAGCCGGATCATCGACTGACCAGGTAGCCGTCGACATGCGGGGTCCAAGTGGCTGACGCACCGGTCGGGGCCGGACGCAAGTGGGCCATCACCTTCTCCGTGATGATGGTCACGGTCATGCAGGTGCTCGACACCAGCATCACCAACGTGGCCCTGCCCCACATGCAGGGCTCGTTCTCGGCCAGCATCGACGAGATGTCCTGGGTCATCACGTCGTACCTGGCGGCCAACGCGGTCATCATCCCGGCCAGCGGCTGGCTCACCGCGGTCTTCGGCCGGCGCCGCTTCTATCTGATCTGCACGGTCACCTTCACCACCAGCTCGTTCCTCTCGGGCATCGCGCCCAATCTCGAGTTCCTGGTGCTGATGCGGATCCTCCAGGGGCTGGGCGGCGGTCCCGTCATTCCGATGGCGCAGGCGATCATGTGGGAGATCTTCCCGCTGAAGGAGCGGGGCACCGCGATGGCGGTGTGGGGCTTCGGCATCATGCTGGCGCCGATCCTGGGGCCGACCGTGGGGGGCTGGATCGCCGACAACTGGTCGTGGCGCTGGATCTTCTACATCAACCTGCCGATCGGCATCCTCGCCTTCTTCATGGTGAGCGCGTTCCTGTTCGACGCCCCCTTCCACAAGAAGCCGCAGCGCGTGGACGTCGCCGGCATCGCCCTGATGATGCTCGGCTTCGGGTGCTTGCAGCTCGTGCTGGACCTCGGCGAGCGCGAGGACTGGTTCGACTCCGCCCTCATCGTCGGCCTCGCGGTGGTGGCCGTCTGCATGCTCGTGGGGTTCGTGGTCCGCGAGCTCACGACCGCCGAGCCGATCCTCGACCTGCGCGTGTTCCTCGACCGGAACTTCGGCGTCGCCTCACTCGCGATCTTCCTCATCGGGCTCGGCTTCAACTCCAGCCTGCTGCTGGTGGCGCTCTACACGCAGAAGATCCTCAACTACGACGCGTGGACGGCCGGGCTCACGCTGGCGCCCGGTGGGCTCGGCACCATGGTCGCCTTGATGATCTCCGGGCGCCTCGTCTCCCGCATGGACCAGCGGGTGATGCTGGCCTTCGGGTGCCTGCTCCAGGCGGTCTCGCTCAGCCTGATGACCGAGGTCACGGCGACGATGGACTTCTGGAGCCTGGCCTGGCCGCGCTTCGTGCAGGGCTTCTCGTTCGGCTTCATCTTTGTGCCCCTGCAGGCGCTGGCCCTGGCGACCATCCGCACCGAGCGGCTGTCGAACGCGACGGCGGCCTACAACGTCGTCCGCAACATCGGTGGCAGCGCCGGCGTGGCGCTGGCCACGACCCTGCTCGCCCGCCGCAGCCAGATGCATCAGGCCACGCTGATCAGCCACATGCACGACTGGAACCCCGCCTACGCCGAGCGGCTGGAGGAGTGGACCGACCACTTCCTCACGCAGGGCGCCGACCGCTTCACGGCCGCCCGCCGCGCCCTCGCGATGGTCTATCGCGAGACGCAGGTGCAGGCGCAGGTGCTCTCCTACGCCGACGACTTCTGGCTGATGCTGCTGGTCTTCTGCGGCGTCGTCGTGCTGATCCCGTTCATGCGTCGAGTGCGCGGCGAGCCCGCGCGCGCCCGTCAGGCCGCCGCCGAGAAGCCCGAGCGCGACCCCGGCCTCCCGGCGCCGGCGGAATAGGTCACTCCACTCCGGTGAGGCGCTCCACGACGGGGGCGAGGGTGTCGAGAGCGGACTCGAAGACGGTGTAGTAGGAGAACCCCCAGCGGCGGCGCTGGGCGGCGAGCTGGGCGAGCATCTCGTCGATCGAGCCGAGCAGCACGAAGGGGCTCCCGAGGATCTCGTCGGCCGTGAGCCCCGTCCACCGGCGCGCCAGCTCGTCGGCCGCGCCACGACGGTCCGCGGTCTCGACGACCCGCTGGACCAGCACGTTCATCTCGAGCTCGGCGAAGCGGGCGCCGGCGGCCTCACGCACGAGGCGCACGCGCTCGTCTACGGCGGCGGCGCGGAACGCGGCGACGTTCGGCTCGGCGCCGCCGCGGACGAACGTGATGCCGCTGAAGCCGACGATGTCGGCCTCGCGGCCCGCCAGCGAGAGGAGCCGCGGCCCGTTGCCGCCGACGAGGATCGGCGGCCTCGGCTGCTGCACCGGTCGCGGATACAGCGTGTGGCCGGCCACGCGGTAGTGGCGGCCGTCGAAGCTGACGGCCTCGCCGGTGAAGAGCCGCTTGAGGACGGCCACCGATTCCTCCAGCCGCTCCACGCGCACCGCGCCGCGGTCGTAGCGCAGTCCCGCCTCGTCGTACTCGGCCCTCGCGTAGCCGGCGCCCAGCCCGAGCTCGAAGCGCCCATCGCTCAGCGCGTCGATCGTCGCCGCCTCCCGTGCGACCAGGACGGGGTGCCGGAAGTCGTTGTTGAGGACCAGCGTGCCCACGCGGAGGCGGGTGGTCGCCGTCGCCGCGGCCGCCAGGGCCGGCAGCGGGGCCGGCCGCTCGGTGAGGTGGTCCGGCAGGGTGAGCGTGGAGTACCCGAGGCCCTCGACCGTGCGCGCCAGGCCGATCCAATCCGCCGCCGCCCCCGGGGTCCTGACGCTCACCCCGAAACGGAACGGCCGCATGGCTCAGACGTCTCGCTCGAAGTGATACTCCCGCGTCTGGTTGACGTCCTCCGGCAGCTCTCGCTCACCGGTCTGCCGGAAGCCGTGCCGCAGGTACAGCCGGTGCGCGTGAACGAACCGGGTGTCCGACCACAGGACGAGTCGGCGGACGTCGCGGTCGCGGCACCAGCCGACGATGGTCTGCACCAGCGCGTCGCCCAGTCCGCGGCCGCGCACCGCCGGGTCGAGGTAGAGGCGATGGAGCTCCGCGGCCCCATCCTCGGGCCGGTCGACGCCGACGGAGCCGACGACGCGGCCGCCGTCGCGGACGACGAAGAACGCGCCGTGGGGCGGCTCGTAGCCCGTCCAGCGGAAGAGGTCGGGTACCTCGGTCGCCGGATCCCAGATCCAGCCGTACTCGACGAACACACGGCCGATGAGATCGATCACGCCCGCGGCGTCGGCCCGCGCGGCCGGAACGATCGACGCGACGGACGCGTTCATGGGAGCGATGATAGCCCAGGGCCTGCTTGACACGGACCGTCCGGGCTCGTACGGTTCGCTCACGGCTCGCGTCGTGTGATCCACGACCTTCGACCGGCCCGCCCACGGAGGGACGAGCGATGATCCCCGCGACCTTCGAATATCACGCTCCGACGTCGCTCGGCGACGCCACCGCGCTGCTCGCGCGGCTCGGCGAGGACGCCAAGGTACTGTCGGGAGGCCAGAGCCTCATCCCGATGATGAAGCTGCGCCTGGCCGGCCCGGCCCACGTCATCGACATCAACGGCATCCCCGGCCTGGCCGGCGTCCGCGAGGCGGACGGCGTGCTGTCGATCGGCGCGCTGACCCGGGAGGCGGACCTCGAGGAGTCCGACGTGGTGCGGACGCGTTATCCCCTGCTCCACGAGACGGCGAAGGTCATCGCCGATCCCCTCGTGCGCAACCTGGCCACCGTCGGCGGCAACCTCGCCCATGGCGATCCTGCCAACGACCACCCGGCCACGATGCTGGCGCTCGGCGCCGAGGTCGTCGCCCAGGGGCCTCGAGGCCAGCGCCGCATCCCCATCGCGTCGTTCTTCACGGGGCCGTTCGCGACGGCGCTCGATCCCGGCGAGATCCTGGTGGAGATCCGGATCCCCGCGCCGCCCGCTCGCAGCGGCGGCGCCTACGTGAAGCTCGAGCGCAAGGTGGGCGACTTCGCGACCGTGGCGGTCGCGGCCCAGGTCACGCTCTCGGCCGCCGGCACCTGCGAGCGGGTCGGGATCGGCCTCACCAACGTCGGCCTCACGCCGATCAAGGCGACCGCGGCCGAGGGCGCGCTGCGCGGCAAGCGGCCGGACGACGCCGCCATCGCCGAGGCGGCCCGGCTCGCCGCCGAGGCCGCCGAGCCGGCCGCGGACCTGCGCGGCTCGGTCGAGTACAAGCGTGACCTGGTGCGGGTGCTGACGGGACGCGCGCTGCGGCGGGCCGTCCAGCGCGCCGGCGAAGCGAGGTGACGACGATGCGCGTCCAGCTCTCCGTCAACGGCGAGAAGCACGAGGCGGATGTCGAGCCCCGCCTGCTGCTGGTGCACCTCCTCCGCGAGAACCTTCGATTGACCGGCACGCACATCGGCTGCGACACGAGCCACTGCGGAGCCTGCACCGTCCTCATGGACGGCCGGCCGGTGAAGTCGTGCACGGTGTTCGCCGTGCAGGCCAACGGGCGTCAGCTCATGACCGTCGAGGGGCTGGAGCAGGACGACAAGCTGCACCCGCTCCAGGAGTCGTTCATGAGCCAGCACGGCCTGCAATGCGGTTATTGCACGCCCGGCATGCTCATGACCGGCTACGCGTTCCTCCAGAAGAATCCAAAGCCGACCGAGGACGACATCCGCGCGGCGATCTCGGGGAACCTCTGCCGGTGCACCGGGTACGTCAACATCGTGAAGGCCGTCCAGCACGCGGCGGCCACGCTCGCGGGAGGCGCCTGATGGAGCCGCGCACATCGCCCGAAGTCGGCGGCATGGGGCACTCGCTCAAGCGCAAGGAGGACCCGCGCTTCATCCGTGGTAAAGGCACCTACGTCGACGACGTCCAGCTCCCCGGCATGCTGTACCTGGACATCGTCCGCAGTCCCTACGCCCACGCGAAGATCGTGAAGATCGATTCCTCCAAGGCGCTGGCCGTCCCCGGCGTGCTCGCCGTCATCACCGGGCAGGACCTGGCCAGGTACAACCTCCACTGGATGCCGACGCTCATGTCGGACACCCAGATGGTCCTGCCGGTCGAGAAGGTGATGTACCAGGCCCAGGAGGTCGCCGCCGTGCTCGCCACCAGCCGTTACGCCGCCGCCGACGGCGCCGCCGCGGTGCAGGTCGAGTACGACCCGCTGCCCGTCGTCGTCGACCCGCACAAGGCCCTCGAGCCCGGCGCGCCGGTGCTCCGCACCGACAAGAAGGACAAGAAGGACAACCACATCTGGCACTGGGAGTGGGGCGACCGGGCCGCGACCGAGCGCGAGTTCGCCGGGGCCGACGTGAAGGTCAAGCAGGACATCTACATCCCGCGCATCCACGTCGCGTCGATCGAGACGTGCGGGTGCATCGCGCACTTCGACAAGGTGAACGACAAGCTCACCGTGTGGATGACGACGCAGGCGCCGCACGCGATCCGCACCGTCTTCGCGCTGGTGGCGGGCCACGTCGGCCTGGCCGAGCACAAGATCCGCATCATCTCGCCCGACATCGGCGGCGGCTTCGGCGGCAAGGTTCCCGTCTACCCGGGCTACGTCATCGCGGTCGCCGCCTCGGTCCTCACCGGCAAGCCGGTGAAGTGGATCGAGGACCGGATGGAGAACCTCCAGGCGGACTCGTTCGCCCGCGACTACCACATCACCGCGGAGCTGGCGGCGAAGAGAGACGGCACGCTCACGGCGCTGCGCATCAAGACGCTGGCCGACCACGGCTACGCCGACGCCGCCGCCAACCCCTCGAAGTTTCCGGCCGGGCTCTTTCACGTGTGCACCGGGTCCTACGACCTCAAGGCCGCCCACGTCGAGGTGGACGGCGCCTACACCAACAAGCCGCCGGGCGGCATCGCCTACCGCTGCTCGTTCCGCGTCACCGAGGCCGTGCACACGATCGAGCGCATGGCCGACCTGATGGCGCACGAACTCGGGATGGACCCCGCCGAGTTCCGGATGAAGAACTTCGTCAAGCCGGAGCAGTTCCCGTACAAGTCGGCGCTCGGCTGGGAGTACGACAGCGGCAACTACCACGGGGCGCTCCGGAAGGCGATGGACACCATCGGCTACGCCGAACTGCGGCGCGAGCAGGCCGACAAGCGCGCGCGGGGCCAGCTCATGGGCATCGGCATCTCGAGCTTCACCGAGATCGTCGGCGCGGGCCCCTCGAAGCACTTCGACATCCTTGGGCTCAAGATGTTCGACTCGTGCGAGATGCGCATCCATCCGACGGGCAAGGCCATCGCGCGCTTCGGGACGAAGTCGCAGGGCCAGGGCCACGAGACGACGTACGCGCAGATCCTGGCCGAGGAGCTGGGCATCCCGGCCAAGGACATCCAGGTCGAGGAGGGCGACACCGACACCGCGCCGTACGGCCTCGGCACCTACGCGAGTCGCTCGACGCCGGTCGCCGGCGCCGCCGCTGCCGTCGCCGCGCGCAAGATCCGGGACAAGGCCCGCAAGATCGCCGCCCACCTCCTGGAGGTCGCCGAGGAGGACCTCGAGTGGGAGCCGGGGAAGTTCTCGGTCAAGGGCGCGCCGGGCAAGTCCAAGACGATCCAGGACATCGCCTTCGCCGCCTACACCAATCACCCGCAGGGGATGGAGGCGGGGCTCGAGGCGGTCAGCTACTACGACCCGCCGAACCTCACCTACCCCTTCGGCAGTTACATCTGCGTGGTGGACATCGACACGGGCACGGGCGAGGTGAAGGTGCGCCGGTTCGTCGCCATCGACGACTGCGGCAACATCATCAACCCAATGATCGTCCAGGGCCAGGTGCACGGCGGCCTCACGATGGGGCTGGCCCCCGCCCTCTACGAGGAGATCTCCTACGACGAGAACGGCAACGTGCAGGGCGGCAGCTTCATCGACTACCTGCTGCCGACCGCCGTCGAGACGCCGAAGTGGGAGACCGGGCACACGGTGACGCCCTCGCCGCACCACCCCCTCGGTGCCAAGGGCGTGGGCGAGTCGGCGACGGTCGGGGCCCCCGCCGCCATCGCCAACGCCGTGGTCGACGCGATGTGGCACCTGGGCGTCCGCCACGTGGACATCCCGATTACCCCGGCCAAGGTGTGGAAGCTGCTCCGCCAGCACGGGGTCACGGACTGAGGCGCAATGGCTGACCCGCTGCTCGAGCGCGCCACCGAGCTGCAGCGGCGGGGCGAGCCGTTCGTGCTCGCCACCGTCGTACGCAGCGAGGCGCCCACCTCCGCCAAGCCCGGCGCCAAGGCACTCGTCCGCGCGGACGGCACCGTCGAGGGCTGGGTGGGCGGCGCCTGTGCGGAGCCCGTCGTCGCCCGCGAGGCGCTCAGCGCCCTGCGCGACGGCCGCCCGCGCCTCATCGGTCTCTACGGCGAGGGCGGCCGCGGACCCGAGCGCACCGAGGGCATCGTCGGCTATCCGATGACGTGCCACAGCGGCGGCACGCTGGAGATCTACGTGGAGCCTTATCTGCCGACCCCCGTCCTGGTGCTCCTCGGCCACGGGCCCGTCGTCGCCACGCTCGCCACGCTCGGCCGCGCCGCCGGGTACGACGTGGTCGCGCTCGCGGACGAGGGCGCATGGGCCCGGCTGGACACGCTCGGCCTCGGCCGTCGAGCGTCGGTCGTCGTGGCCACGCACGCCGACTCCGACGAGGGCGCGCTCGAGCGGGTCCTCGGAACCGACGCCGGATACGTCAGCCTCGTCGCGAGCCGCCGCCGGGCGGCGGGCGTGGTGGAGCGGCTGCGCCAGCGCGGCGTGCCCGCGGAGCAGCTCGCCCGCTTCAAGGCGCCCGCGGGGCTCGACCTCGGCGCGGTCACCCCCGCCGAGATCGCCGTCAGCATCCTGGCTGAGATCATCCAGCACCATCGCGGCGACAAGCTCGTCGACGCGGCGCCGTCCACGGCGGCGAACGAGCCGACCGAGGCCCTCGACCCGGTGTGCGGGATGACGGTGGAGATCGCGACCGCGCGGTACCAGTCGCGCGCGGGCGGCGTCGTCACGTACTTCTGCTGCCTGCACTGCAAGGAGACGTTCGAGCAGGATCCCCGGCGGTACTCGAGTCAGCCCGCCGAATGAGGCGCGCGCCGATCGCGGCGGTGCTGCTGCTGGTCGTGGCGGTGGCGATGGTGGGCTGCGCCACGCTCGGCCTGCTGGAGAGCGTCGAGTCGCTCCTCGCCCAGGCCAAGGCACTGCTCGACGCCAAGCGCTACGACGAGGCGCTCGCGAAGCTGATCGAGGTCATCCGTCGTGACCCCACGCAGTGGCGGGCCTTCCTCTATTCCGCCCAGGCCTACATCGGCAAGCTCGACTGGACCGCGGCCGTCACGAACGCGCGGCGCGCCTTCGAGCTGGCGCCCACCGACGCCACGGCCCTCGCCACCCTGGGCGACGCGCTGTGGGGCGGCGGCCGCGCGGCGTTGCAGCGCGGCGCGTTCGGCGACGCCGCGTCTCTCCTGGTGGAGTACGTCAAGCTGCGGCCCGCCGATCCCGCCGGCTACCTCGAGGCCGGCCGCGCGTACCTCGGCGCCCGCGACTGGAGCGCGGCCGCTCGCGTGCTCACGGACGGTCTGGGCCGCGTGACGGATCCGAAGACCCGTCAGGAGTTCGCGCGCACGCTGCTCGACGGCGGCCAGCAGGCGCTGGCGACCGGCGATGCCCGCGGCGCCATTGCGCTCCTGCGCGAGGGCGTACGCCTGGAGCCGCGCGACGTCACCGCGTACGTGCACCTCGGGAAGGCGTATCTGCAGAACGGCGACACCGGCGAAGCCTTCGCCGCCCTCCGCCGCGTCCTCGAGCTCGCCCCGCAGAACGACGAAGCCCGGCGGCTGTTACTCGGCCGCTAGCGCCCCGAGTCGGACGTTCGCCGATGCGTCGGATCGACGTGGGCGGGGCGGGCACGAGGGGAGCCCAGGGCGCGCCACGATGGCTCGCCTGTCGCCGTAACTCGCTCCGGGCCTCGGCGAGCGCGGGCCCCCCATCCCCCAGCGGGGGCTGTCGCCGGCGATGCGGTCCTCGGCGGCGCGCTCGCCGAGGCCCTGCGCTCGAACGGCGACAACGGCTCGCCATCAAGTGGCGCGCCCTGGGCTCCCCTCGTGCCCGCCCCGCCCACGTCGGGGTGACGCTGATCGAACTCCTGATTCGGAACGCTGGCGACTCCGAGGCTCAGGAAGGTTTGGCGGCGCGCACCAGGGCCAGCGTCTCGTCCGCCGTGTCGCGGGCGGTGACGGCGCGCAGCACGACCTCGTCCACGGCGCCCTTCCAGCGCGCGAGTGCCGGCGCGACCTCGGCCGGTGTGTCCACCGCGATGGCCGTCTCGATCGGCTTCACGCCCATCCGCGTGAAGTTGGCGCCGTAGGCCGGGATGCCCGCGTAGCGGTCGGCCTCGTCGGCGGTGCGGGCGCGCCCGGCCGCGCCGACGGCCAGGCGCACGTAGGCGTAGATGGTGGGCGGCTTGCGCTTGGCGGCCGCGGCGCCCTCGCGGACGATGTCGGCCGACCGGCGCGCGTACTCGGGCGTGACCCAGTTCAGCAGCACGCCGTCGGCGACCTCACCCGCCAGGTGACACATCTTGGGGCCGAGCGCGGCGACGATGATCCGCGTCGACAGTTCGGCGCGGAGCGCGGCCACGCCCGTGCGCACGCGCTCGAGCGACTTGGGGTTGGGACTCCCCACCCCGAGGAGCAGCCGTGGCAGCGGCAGCTTCTGCTCGCGGACTCCCTGCACGATGCCGGCGGGCCCGCGCGTGTGCAGCGGGATCACGCCCACGCCAAGCTCGACCCGCTTGGTCTCCGCGGCGGCCTGTGCCAGGGCCGCGAGGCCGTCCGTCGACCCCGGGTGGTTGACCCAGAACGAGGTGTAGCCGAGCGCCTCGGCCTCCCGCGCCGCGGCGCGGATGACGTCGGCCGCGGTGGCCGCGAAGAGCGCGAATCCCTGTGCCATACCCCGATCCCTCCCCGACGAAATTCGCCGCCACCGTACCACGACTTGCGCCGGGCACCGGGACAGGATAAACCGGACGTACCGTCCCGCCCTCGCGCCACGCGTGAGCGCGACCGGCGGCAGGCCGGCCCGCCCGAGGCGAGCCCACAAAGGAGACGTCGCGCATGACTGAGACGCCGAAGCTGCTGATGGAAAAGGACGGGCCGATCGGCTGGATCGTCTTCAACCAGCCGGAGAAGCGCAACGCCGTCAGCCAGGAGATGTGGGAGCTGATGCCGAAGTACGTCGAGGACCTGGCCACCGACGACAACATCCGCGTGGTCATCCTCCGCGGCGCCGGCGAGCAGGCGTTCGTCTCGGGCGCGGACATCTCGCAGTTCAAGGACAAGCGGAAGAACATGGCCGACGAGGAGAACTACCGGCGCATCTCCGCGCGCGGCGGCGAGGCGCTGGCCCATCTGCAGAAGCCGTTGCTGGCCATGATCCACGGTTTCTGCATCGGCGGCGGCCTGGCCATCGCCATCGGCTGCGACCTGCGGATCTGCTCGGACGACGCGCGCTTCGGCGTGCCGGCCGCCCGGCTGGGCCTCGGCTATCACTACTCCGGCATGGAGAAGCTGATGAAGCTGGTGGGCCCCGCCTACACCAAGGAGATCTTCTTCACCGCGCGCACCGACTTCAGCGCCCAGGACGCCTGGCGCATGGGGCTCGTCAACCAAGTGGTGCCGAAGGCCGAGCTGGAGACGTTCACGCGCAAGTACGCGGAGACGATCTCGCGCAACGCGCCGCTCACGATCCGGTCCGCGAAGAACACGGTGGAGCAGCTCGGCTACGCGCCCGACAAGCGGGACCTCGCCCTGCTCGACCGGCTCATCGCCGACTGCTTCAACAGTGAGGACTATCAGGAGGGCGTCAAGGCCTTCTCCGAGAAGCGCCGGCCGCAATTCAAGGGCCGCTGAGCGATGCGCCACGTCCGGCTCGGCCGCACCGGGCTGCCGGTCTCGCGCCTGTGCCTCGGCACGATGACCTTCGGCGTGCAGTGCGACGAGCCGGCGTCGCGCGCCATCCTCGACCGCGCGGCCGAGGGCGGCATCACCTTCCTCGACACCGCCGATGTCTACCCGCTGGGCGGCACCCCGGAGACGGTCGGCCGCACCGAGGAGATCCTGGGCCGGTGGCTGACCGGCCGCCGCCACGAGTTCATCGTCGCCACCAAGTGCCACGGCGCCACCGGTCCCCGCTCGTGGGACCGCGGCCTCTCCCGCAAGCACATCCTCGACGCCATCGACGCCTCGCTCCGGCGCCTCAAGACCGACTACGTCGACCTCTACCAGGCGCACCACCCGGACGACGAGACGCCGATCGACGAGACCCTGCGGGCCTTCGACGACGTGGTCCGGGCCGGCAAGGCGCGCTACGTGGGCTGCTCGAACTATCCCGCATGGCAGACGGCGCGGGCGCTCGGCCGCAGCGAGCTCGCGGGCACCGCACGGTTCGAGACGGTGCAGCCGCGCTATTGTTTAATAGCCCGCCAGATCGAGCGTGAGCTGCTCCCGCTCTGCGAGGCGGAGGGGCTCGCGGTGATTCCCTACAATCCGCTGGCCGGCGGCTTCCTGTCCGGCAAGCACCAACGCGAGGCTGGGCCGACGCCCGGCACGCGGTTCACGCTCGGCACCGCCGCCCGCCGCTACCAGGAGCGCTACTGGCGCGAGCGGGAGTTCGAGACCGTCGAGGCCATCCGCGGCCTCGCCGCCGAGGCGGGGATGTCGATGATCCAGCTCGCGCTGGCCTGGGTGCTCGCGCATCCCGCCGTCACCTCGGCCATCATCGGCGCCAGCCGTCCCGCCCAGCTTGACGAGGCGATCGCCGCCGTGGGCAAGACGCTCGACGCCGGCCTCAAGCATCGCCTGGACGAGCTGACCGCCGAATACCGCCTGGGCGACGACGTCCGCTGAGCCGCGCGCGGGTCCTCGCGTGGCTGTGCGTGCTGGTCGCCATCAACCAGCTCGGCTTCGGCGCGGTGGTGGCGGTGCTGGCGCTGTACGCGCACTCCTTCGGCGTGGGCCAGTCGGCGATCGGCCTGGCCATCGCGGTGTACGGCCTGGCCCGCTTCCTCGTCGCCGTGCCCGCCGGCCAGCTCGCGGACCGCATCGGGCGGCGCAGCGTCCTCGCCCTCGGCGGTCTCGTCACCGCGGCCGGCAACCTGCTCTGCGCGTACGCGCCCACCTACCCGGTCTTCATCGGCGGCCGCTTCGTGGCCGGCGCGGGCGCGGCGCTCGTGCTCATCGCGGGCACGATCGTGCTGGCCGACATCACGACCCCGGCGAACCGCGGCCGGACGATGGCGATCTACCAGGGCGTCTTCCTCTTCGCCGTCGGCGTGGGGCCGGTGCCGGGCGGCCTGCTGGCCGAGCGCCTCGGCCTGGCGGCGCCGTTCCTCGTCTACACGGCCGCGGGCGCCGTCGCGGCCGTCGTCGCCTGGTTCTCGATCCCGGAGACGCGGGCCGGCCACGCGCACGGCGCCGCCGTGGTCGCCGCCGAGCTGCCGGCCTTCGGCGTGCAGATCCGCCTGCTCACCGCCCGCGTCGGCTTCGTGCTCGCGACGCTGGTCTCGTTCATGGGCGCCGTGGCGCGGACCGGCGCGCTCTTCAACGTGATCCCGGTGCTGGCGCGTGATCGACTCGGGCTCAGCGCCGACCGCATCGGCGTGGGCCTGGCCCTGGCGAGCCTGGTCGGGCTCGTGCTGATCTATCCCTCGGGGATGCTGGTCGACCGCTTCGGCCGGAAGCTGCTGATCGTGCCGGCCACGCTGATGTCGGCCGCCTCGATGCTGGTCTTCATCCTGGCGCCGTCGTACGGCTGGTTCCTCACGGCGTGCGTCATATGGAGCCTCGCGACCGGCGTGAGCGGCGCCGCCCCCGCCGCCTACGCGGCCGACGTCGCCCCGCCGGGGATGAACGCGGCGGCCATGAGCGCCTTCCGCATGCTCTCCGACGCCGGCTACGTCCTCGGCCCCCTCGCCCTCGGCCTCCTCACCGACCTCTTCGGCGCCGACACCGCCCTCGCCACCTCCGCCCTCCTCCTGACCGCCGCCGCCCTCCTCTTCGCCCGCCACGCCCCCGAGACGTTCAGAGCCCGCTGACAGACGAGGTGGGCGCCTTGACAATCGCCGGCGCCAGACTCATGTTCCGCCTCAAGCATCACAAAGGAGCGCGCCATGGCGAATGCCGAGAGCCTTTCGCTACCCCTGTACTGTCCGCTCCTCGTGGATGGTGAAGAAGGCAAGGCCTCCAGCGGCCAGCGGTTCAAGCGGGAGAACCCGGCGGACGTCCGCCAGGTCGCGACGGTCGCCGAGGAAGGGACCCAGGCCGACGCCCGTGCCGCCATCGACGCCGCCCGGACCGCGTTCGACAGCAACGCCGGCAACTGGATCTACAACTACAAGCTCCGGGAGCAGACGCTGCTGCGCACGGCGCAACTGATCCGCACGAACGCCGACCGCCTGGCCCGCGTGGTCAGCCTGGAAGTGGGCATGCCGATGCGGCAGGCGGTGCCGCACGTCGGCGCGGCGGCGGACATCTTCGAGTTCTACGCCGGGCTCGCGGGCAAGCTGTACGGCGAGAGCTTCACGCTGCCCAGCGGCTCGATGATCAACCTGGTCAAAGAGCCGGTGGGCGTCGTCGGGATGATCACGCCGTGGAACTTCCCCCTGACGCAGACCGCGCGGAAGGTCGCGCCCGCGCTGGCCGCCGGCTGCACCATCGTGATCAAGCCCGCGAGCTATACGCCCGCCGCCACCTACGAGCTGGTGAAGCTGATCCAGCAGACGAGCATGCCGAGGGGGGTGCTCAACCTGGTGCCGGGCCCCGGCAATGTCGTCGGCGCGGAGATCATCGCCAGCAAGAAGGTGGACAAGATCTCGTTCACCGGAGAGACCGGCACCGGCAAGCGGATTGGCGCCCAGGCCGGCATGGAAGTGAAGCGCGTGAGCCTGGAGCTGGGCGGCAAGGCTCCGTACGTGATCTTCGACGATGCAGAGGTCGACGCCGCCTCGCGCGCCGCCATCTTCGGCATGTTCCGCAACGCCGGCCAGGCATGCGGCGCCACCACTCGGCTCCTGGTGCAGGAGGGTATTCACGACCGGTTCCTCGAGCGCGTGGTCGACCTGACGCGAAGGATCGAGGTCGGGCATCCCTCCCGGCCGTCCACCGACATGGGCCCGCTGATCTCACTCAACCAGGAACGCGTGGTGCAGGACTACATCCAGTACGGTGTGGACAAGGGATTCCGCCTGGTCACCGGCGGCCACAAGCTCACCGGCGACAGCTGGGACCACGGCTACTATGTGGAGCCGACCATCTTCGACCACGTCGACAACGCGTCGCGGCTCGGCCAGGAAGAGATCTTCGGCCCGGTGGTGACGGTGACCACGTTCCGCGATGAAGCGGAAGCCGTCGCGCTGGCGAACGCGGTGGACTTCGGGCTCGTGGCGGGAGTGTGGAGCGCCGACTACCCGCGCGCCCTGCGGGTGGCCCGCCGTATCCGCGCCGGGACGGTCTGGATCTGGGACAACTACGCCCAGCCGGTGGAAGGCATCTGGGGCGGCTACAAGCAGAGCGGCATGGGCCGCGAGCTCGGATACCACGGGCTCAACGACTTCATCGAGATCAAGCAGATCTTCACCGACGGCACCGGGCTGGCGATGAAACCGCCGTACGGTCAGGTGATCAAGGAGTAGCGCCCGTGGCCCGCGGCCGCCCTCTGGCAGCGGCGCGGGCCACGAGCGACAGACCGCTTACTGCAGCGGCGAGAACGCCGACGGCATGACGATCTTCGTCTCTTGCGTGATGAGCCGATCGCCACCGCCCGGCGGCGGCCACACGCCCTTCTTGCGCGCCTCCTCACGGATCTGCATCCGCTGGTCGAGGCTCGAGTACGCCCAGATGTGGACGAAGCCGTTGGCCCTGCCGAACTCGACGCCGCCGGCGAACACGACCGGCGACATCTTCGTGCGGTCCGGGATCTTGGCCTCCCAGCCCTTGGCGGTTTCCGGCAGCATGCCGGGCTTCAGCGTGTAGTAGCGGATCTCGAAGAACGGGCCCATCTTGCCCGGACGCGGGGCCGGCACGAACCCGAAGGGGACGATGATCTCCGAGCGCATCGTGCGGATGAACTCCCCGATCTTCGGCGGCCAGTTCGCCTCCTTGGCCGCCTCGCCGCGTACCTTGGCGCGCTCGGCGAGATCGTTGTAGCCCCACACGTGGATGATCTCGTTGAGCGGGCCGATCTCCGTGTGCCAGAAGGCGGTGAGCTCCGAGTACTTCTTGCGGTACTCGTAGGCCTCGCCGAAGCGCTTCTCGACCTCCGCGAGGCTCCCGGGGGCGATCTGGTAAGTCCGAATCTCGTAGATCACGCTGAGCTCCTTTCACTGACGTCGCATTGCACGGCCCGAGACGGCCACCGCACCGTGGGCGGTGGGCCCCGAACGTAACGCACCCGGTGGGGTCGCGCAAGCCGTGCGCCGGGCCCGGCGAGACCGTACTATCCTCCCGCCCCCGGCCGCGCCGGGCCCCAGGAGGAGACCATGTCCGTCCGCTCGCTGTCGCGCCTCGCCCTCGGCCTCGCCGCCCTGCTCGTCGTCGTGGGTGTGGCCGGCTCCCTCGCCGCACAGACCCCGAAGCGCGGCGGCATCCTCAACGCGATGCTGATCGAGAACCCCCCTGGCTTCTCCATCCACGAGTCGGCCACGATCGCGGGCGTCTGGCCGGTGGCGCCGTGCTACTCGAACCTCGTGACCTTCGACCCGCTCAAGCCGGTGAACACCGCCGACACCGTCATCCCCGAGCTCGCCGAGAAGTGGTCGTGGCAGGACAACTACCGCAACCTCGTCTTCTTCCTCCGCCGGAACGTGAAGTGGCACGACGGCCAGCCGTTCACGTCCAGGGACGTCAAGTACACCTACGACGTCGTCCGCGAGGCGGCCGACGCGCCGGGCAAGCTCCGGCTCAATCCGCGCAAGGAGTGGTACGCGAACGTCGAGGCGATCGAGGCGCCCGAGCCACACACGGTCGTGTTCCGCATGAAGCGGCCGCAGCCCTCGCTGCTGCTGATGCTCGCCTCGGGCTACTCGCCCGTGTACCCCGCCCACGTGTCGCTCAACGACCTGCGCCAGCGCTGCGTCGGCACGGGCCCGTTCAAGCTCAAGCAGTACCTGCCGGGGACGATGGTCGAGATGGAGCGGAACCCCGACTACTTCGTGCCGGGCCGGCCGTATCTCGACGGCATCCGCTACCCGATCATCACGGAGCGCGGGACGCGGCTCGCCGCGCTCCAGACGGGCCGCCTCGACGCGTCCCAGCCCCTCGAGATGACGCGGACCATGGCCGACACGCTCAAGCAGGCGCAGCCGTCGCTCGTCGTCCGCGTCGTCGGTCAGAACGGCAGCGACAACGTCGTGGTGAACCACAAGCGCGCGCCCTTCGACAATCCGACCGTGCGTCGCGCCGTGAACTTCGCCCTCGACCGCTACGCCTACGTCAAGGGTGTGCGGCACGACGGCGCCGTGGTCGGCTCCGCCCTCATGTCGCCACCGCACGGCAGCTGGGGCCTGCTGGAGAAGGACCTCAAGACCCTCGCGGGCTATCGCGAGCCCGCTCGCGACAAAGCCGAGGCGCGCAAGCTCCTGGCCGAGGCCGGCTTCGGACCGGGCAAGCCGCTCCGCGTCGACCTCACCACGCGCAACATCGCCATCTACGTCGACCTCGCCTCGTTCGTGGCCGATCAGCTCCGCCAGGTCGGCATCGAGGCGGCCGTGAAGCAGGTGGAGTCGGCCCAGTACTTCCCCGCGCTCGCCCGTCGCGACTATCAGATCGGCGCCAACCTCACCGCCTCCGGCATCGACGATCCCGATGGCTACCTCTTCGAGAACTACAAGTGCGGCGCCTCCCGGAACTACACCGACTACTGCAACGAGGAGATGGACCGCCTGATCGACCAGCAGTCGGGCGAGCTCGACCGGGCCAAGCGGCTGAAGCTCGTCTGGGACATCCAGCGCCGGCTCGAGGCCGAGGTCGCCCGCCCCATGCTCGGCTGGCGGAACGAGTACTTCACGCACTGGCCCTACGTGAAGAACCTCCTGCCCCAGAACTCGCTCTACAACTACGCCCGCATGCAGGAGGTGTGGCTCGACAAGTGACCGGCACCACGCTTGCACCTAGCCGGGAACGTGGCCACCAAGCGTGCCGCGCCCCTGGCGAGCGTGAGCGAGGTGCTCGACCGGGTCCTCGATCGAGGCATCGTGATCGACGCCTGGCTGCGGGTGTCCGTGGCCGGCATCGCGCTGCTCGACGTCGACGCCCGCGTCGTGGTCGCGTCGATCGACACGTACGTCCGCACCTCCGACAGGGTGGACCGCGCCCTGTTCGGCTCGCCACCCGCGCCGATGATGCCGGACAGCACCCAGGCGCCCCGGCGTGGCCGGCGGGCTCGGGTGCGGTTGCGCTGCGAGCAGGGCTGCACCTTCGCCCGCCCGGCCAGTCGCTGTCCCGCCACGGTGCGCTGTCCGTTCGAGCGCACCCGATCCTGTCCCGTCGCGGTGATCCCGCTCACTGCCTGACCGACCTCGCCGCCGGCGCGCCCGCAGGCGCGCCGACGGCGGGTCGCGTCCGAGGGTCGTCTCTCAGAGCGCCCCGTTGCGCCAGGGGCCGGTGACCGCAAAGGTGATGCCCGGCGTCTGGATGTTGAAGAAGAGCCAGCGTCCGTCGGGGCTGTAGGTCGCGCCGGCGAACTCGCTGCCCCGGAAGTCCCCGCTGATACCGTTGCGCTCGCCGTTGAGAACGGTGTTGTTCTGGCAGAACTTGAAGATCTCGCCGTCCACCGTGAGCCCGTGCAGGAACTCGGTGCCGCTGCCGTCCTCGCAAAGCACGAGGCCGCCGCGCGGACTCACCGTGATGTTGTCCGGACTGTTCAGGATCTCGGCGGCCGGTGACTCGAAGACCAGGCGCAGCGTCTCGCTCGAGGGATCGTACTCCCAGACCTGGCCCTGCCCCGCGTTGCCGCCGTTGGTCGAGGTGAAGTAGATCGAGCCGCGCCCGTACCAGGCGCCCTCGAGCCGGGCGAAGGCCGCCCCGCCCTTCGCGGTGCCCTGGGCGAACACGCTCGTCGCGCCGGCCGGGACCGCCGGGTCGGGGACGTCGATCGTGACCCACACGACGTCGAGCGGCTCGTCGGGCGTCTGGTCGAAGCGGGCGTTGTACTGAGGCTGCCCCTCGATCGCCAGCATCTGCAGCGTGCCGCCGGCGGCGAGCTTGCCGCGCTGAGCGGGGATGAACCGGTAGAAGCCGGAGGTGAATCCCGTGTCCTCGGTCTCGTAGACGATGCCGGTGTGCGGATCGACCGCGACCGCCTCGTGCACGAAGCGTCCCATGGCCCGCAGCGGCTCGTGCGTGGTCGGGGCGAAGGCGGGCACCTCGTAGACGTAGCCGTGGGGCTTGGTGAGGCCGCCCGCCGCGGGCTGGGCGACGTTCTCCTCGCACGTCAGCCACGCCCCCCACGGCGTCGGCCCACCCGCGCAGTTGGTCACCGTCCCCGCGATGCTGGGCCACGCCCCGACGAGCTCGCCCTGCCGGGTGTCGAACTCGAGCGTCGTCGTGCCGCCGCCTCCGGCCGGATCGTAGGCGAGGGCCGGCGCGAAGGCGCCGGTGCTGGAGCCGATCTCGTGGTTGCGGACCAGACGCACCTTCCCGTGACGCGCCTGGAACGCGGCCATGCCGTCGTGGGCGGCCGGCGTCGGCGTCCCATCGGCGAGCGCGTCGCCGGTCCAGCCGAACGTCACGTACTCGAAGCCGGCGGGCAGGAGCAGCAGCGGGAGCCCCGTCGTGGCGTCGCGGACCGCGGCCAGCGGTCCGTAGTCCGCGCTGCACGAGCGACCTCGACCCTGATCGCGACCCTTGTCGCCGGCGCGGGCGGTGAGCGCGTGGAACGGGGCGGCGAGACCGACGCCGGCGGCGACGGCGGTGGTGCCCCGCAGGAAGGCGCGGCGGTTGAGTGAGGCAACGGGCTGGCTTGGCATGAACGACCTCCTGGCTGGCGTGCACGGCGCGGCGGCGCAACGGCCGCCGCGCGGACTATGCGGGCCGCCGGTGTCGTGGCGATGACGACGTGACGAAGACGTCGTGACCGTCGCGCGGCGAATCGATGGCGGCCCCGCGGGAAGCCGTGCTACCGTCAACGCACCTGCGAGAAGGTCTCCGCAGCTCTGCCTCACGACCACCGAACAGGAGGAAGCGAATGCGCGTCCGCTCCGTCCCGCTCGTCGTCGTCCTCGTCGCCCTGCTCCTCACCCCATTCACCGCCGCGCTGGCGGCGCCCGAGCCCGGCACCGTGATCATCGGCTTGCACGTCACGCTCGTGTCGCGCTGGCTCGACCCCGGTGAGACGGAAGCCCTCATCACGCCGTTCATGGTGCTGTACCCGCTACACGACGCGCTCGTGAAGCCGATGCCGGCGGGGATCAGCACGCCGAGCCTGGCCGAGTCGTGGACGGCGTCGAAGGACGGGCTGACCTACGAGTTCGTGCTGCGGAAGAACGCCAAGTTCCACAACGGCGACCCGGTGACGGCCGAGGACGTGAAGTTCACCTTCGACCGCTACAAGGGCGCGTCGGCCAAGGTGCTCAAGGAGAAGGTCAAGGAGGTCCAGGCCGTTGCCCCCAACCGCGCACGCTTCGTCCTCAAGGAGCCGTGGCCGGACTTCATGGCGTTCTACGGGACCTCGGCCACGGGCGCGGGCTGGATCGTCCCGAAGAAGTACGTCGAGAAGGTCGGCGACGACGGCTACAAGAAGGCGCCGGTCGGGGCCGGTCCCTACAAGTTCGTCTCGTTCAACCCCGGCGTGGAGCTCGTGATGGAGGCCTTCCCGGACTACTGGCGCAAGGCGCCGACGGTGAAGCGCATCGTGATGCGGTCCATCACCGACGAGACCACCCGCGCGGCGGCGGTGAAGGCCGGCGAGATCGACGCCGGTTTCCTGTTCGGAGGGGCCGTCGCCCAGGACCTCCAGAAGTCGCCCGGCATCCGCGTCGTGGCGCCGCTGCTCTACGGCATCTACTGGCTCGACTTCCTCGACCGGTGGGACACGAAGTCACCGTGGGCTGATCGCCGGGTGCGGCTGGCCGCGAGCCTGGCCATCGACCGCGACGCGATCAACCAGGCCGAGATGCTCGGGCTCGGCAAGTCCGCCGGCGGCTTCGTGCCGCCGCAGTTCGACTTCGCGCTGACGGTCGAGCCCCCGCGCTACGACGTCAAGCGAGCCAAGCAGCTCCTGGCCGAGGCCGGCTACGCGAACGGTTTCGACGGCGGCGATCTCACGCCGCTGCCGCCCTACACCTCGCTGGGCGAATCGGTGGGGAACTTCCTCGGTGCGGTCGGCATCCGGACGCGGGTGCGGACGATGGAACGGGCGACGTTCATGAGCACTTGGCACGACAAGAAGCTCAAGGGCCTGGTCATCGGCGCGACCGGGGCGGCGGGCAACGCCGCCGCCCGGCTGGAGCCGTTCCACACCAAGGACGGGCTCTACTCGTACGGCTCGCTGCCCGAGATCGACGATCTCTTCCAGCGCCAGGCGCGCGAGCTCGACCGCAAGCAGCGCGAGGCCCTGCTGCACCAGATCCAGAAGATCGTCGCCGATCAGGTGCTGGTGGCGCCGATCTTCCAGCAGGGCTTTCTCTGGGGCGTGGGGCCGCGGCTCGAGCAGTCGACGGCTGGGCTGATCCAGGGCTTTCCGTACGTCGGGCCGGCCGAGGACCTGAAGCTGAAGTAGCCTCAGCCGCCGTAGAAGACCTTGTCGCCGAGCTCCTTCAGCCAGAGGGTCGCGTCGTCCGCGCGCCCCTCCGGCTGACGGAGGAGCCCCGCGTCCACGACCTTGCCGACGAACACGGAGTGGTCGCCCTTCTCGACGGTCGCCTCCAGCGTGCACTCGACGAAGGCCGGCGTGTCGGCGAGGATCGGGGCGCCGGTGGTACCCGCCCGGAACGCCTGCCCCGAGACGGTCTGGCCCTGCCGCTCCGCCGGCTTGAAGAACGTGAACGCCATGGCCTGCTGCCCCTTGCCCAGCACGTTGAGAGCGAAGGCCTTCGACTCCTTGATGAGGGCGTGGGCGTGGGAGTCGGCCTTGACTCCGACCGCCACGAGCGGCGGCTCGAACGAGGCCTGCGTCACCCAGTTCACGGTCGCCGCCGCGACGCGGTCACCGGCGGCGGCCGTGAGCACGTAGAGCCCGTAGGGAATCATTCGCAGCGCGGTCTTCTTTTCGTTCGGGTCCATGGCAAGCCTCCTGCGCAGCGGCGCGCAGCATATACTACCCCCCGCGACGGGAGGGGGACGACATGGGGGGCTTCACCGACGTCGGCTACGACGAGGCGCTGCGCCGGGCCCGCGCGCTGGCGCCGATCCTGCGCGAGCGGGCCACCGCGGCCGAGACGCTGCGGCAGATGGACAAGTCGACGCTCGACGACCTGCACCGCGCCGGCCTCTTCCGCTTCCACCAGCCGAAGCGGTGGGGCGGCATGGAGCTCCCGTTCGTGGCGATCTTCGACGTGCCCTTCGAGATCGCGCGCGGCTGCGCCTCCACGGCGTGGAACGTGGCGAACCTCGGCATCCATCACTGGATGCTGGCGCTGTACGACGAGCGCGCCCAGCAGGAGGTGTGGGGCGCGGACCCCGACGCGCTGATCGCCTCCGGCATCGCCTATCCGCAGGGGCGCGGGCGCCGCGTGGACGGCGGCTTCGTCGTCAGCGGCTTCTGGAACTTCTCGAGCGGCGTCGACCCGGCCACCTGGAACATGCTGGCCGTGACCGTGCGCGACGGCGAGCGCGTCGTCGACCACCGCATGTGCCTGGTGCCGCGCGGTGATTACGAGATCGTCGACGACTGGCAGGTCGTGGGCATGCGGAGCACCGGCTCAAAGTCGGTCCGCGCCACGGACCTCTTCGTGCCGGAGCACCGCGCCCTCTGCATGTACCTCGCCCGCGGAGGCACGGAGTACCCCGGCGCCGCCACGAATCCCAACCCGCTCTATCGCATCCCGCTCTCCGCGCTCGGCTCCCACTGCCTGGCCGCGGCTGGCGTCGGCAACGCCCAGGCCGCGCTCGACCTCACTATCGAGGCCGTCACCGAGCGCAGCACCAACTACACCGGGCTGCGCATGCGCGACTTCCAGGCCGTCCAGCTCCGCGTCGCACGGGCTGGCGCCCAGGTCGACGCCGCGCGGCTGAGCATCCGCACCGACTGCTTGGAGGCCGAGCGGATCGCTCACGAGGGCCGGGCGCCGACGCTGGAGGAGAAGCTGCGCTTCAAGCGGAACGTCGCGTGGGCGATGGAGCAGTGCACGGAGGCGGTCGACTCCCTGCACGCGATGGCCGGCGCCAACGGCATCTACGATCGGTATCCGATCCAGCGCCTCTTCCGTGACCAGCACGCGCTCTCCGCCCACATCGGCTTCAGCTGGGACGCGCAGGGCGGCCCCTGGGCCCTGGTCGCCATGGGAGGAGAGTTCTCAAGCCCGACCATGTAGATGGGGGGCCCCGATATGGGCCCCCATACCCCCCAACGCTCGTCGCGCCCCGGCGCAGCCGTGGCGCTCCTCGATCACGCAGGCGCCTGACCTGATACCCCCCGCCTGCAGCCGTATACCCCCGGGGCGTACCGAGATCCCGCGCCGGTGGGCGGGGACCTACTCGTAGCGGAGGGCTTCGATGGGGTCGAGGCGGGCGGCTTTTCGGGCCGGGTAGAGGCCGGAGACGATGCCGACGGCGGCGGCGAAGCCGAAGGCGACGGCGATCGACTCCACCGCAATGCGCGTCTGCCACTCCGCGAAGTAGGTGATCGCGCGCGAGCCGCCGAGGCCCACCGCGACGCCGAGGACGCCGCCGATCAGGGCCAGCGTCACGGCCTCCACGAGGAACTGCGTGAGGATGTCGCGGCTGCGCGCGCCGACGGCCATGCGCAGGCCGATCTCCCGGGTGCGCTCCGTCACCGAGACCAGCATGATGTTCATGATCCCGATGCCGCCGACCAGCAGCGAGACGGAGGCGACGGCCGCCAGCAGGTAGGTCATGACCCGGGAGGCCTCCTCCTGCCGCTGGTGCACCTCGGTGGGATCGCGGAGCGTGAAGTCGTCGTCCTGCTCGGGCTGCAGGTTGTGGCGCTGGCGCAGGAGCTCCCGGATCTGCGTGCCCGCCTCGGCGAGGTCCTCGCCGTCCCACACCTTCACCGTGATGACCCAGATCGCCCGGACCTTGCCCGGGATGCGGCCGAAAAGCTTCTGGCGTGCGCTGGAGAGCGGGACCATCACGGTGTCGTCCTGGTCCGCGCCCATGGGGTTCTGGCCCTTGCGCTCCAGGACCCCGACGACGGTGAACGGCACGCGACGGATGCGGATCGTGCGACCGATCGGGCTCTCGTCGCCGAACAGACGGTGGGCGGCGGTCTCGCCGACGAGCGCGACCTTGGCCGCCGATCGATGGTCGTCGGCGGTGATCGGGCGGCCCTCGAGGATCGTCCATCCCTTGACCTCGAGCCACTCGGGGGTCATGCCCTGGATCAGCGTTCCCCAGTTCTGGTTGCCCGCCACCACCTGCATGGTGCTGCCCCAGGTGGCGGCCGCCGCCTGCACGGCGGGGATCTCGCGCTGGATCGCGAACGCGTCGTCCTCGGTGAGGCTGACGTGGGTACCCTGCCCGGCGCGGACCCCGCCGGCCCTCGTGCTGGCGGCCGTCACGATGATGAGGTTCGAGCCGAGGCTCTGGATCTGCTCCATCAAGCGGGCCTGGGCTCCCGCGCCGACGGCGACCATGGCGATGATGGCGCCCACGCCGATGACGATGCCGAGCATGGTGAGGACGCTGCGGAGCTTGTTGACGCGCAGGGCGCGGGCGGCGCTGCGGGCGTTTTCGAGGAGCATCCCGCTCCCAGGATAGCCCCACCACGCCGGGGGCGGGCGGGGCCGGGAGGGCGCGCCCCCCGGCCCGCCGCGCCGAGCTAGTTCTTCAGGAGCGCGTCGATCCCGGCCTGACCGATCTGGGCGTCCTGCTGGGAGGTGACGCCGGACACGCCGACCGAGCCGACGATCTTGCCGTCGACGACGATCGGGATGCCCCCTTCAAGCACGCTATAGCCGATGTTCAGCAGACGCAGGTTGGCGCCACCCTGCCCCACCAGGTCCTGGAGCGCCTTGGTCGGGCGCCGCAGCGCCACGGCCGAGCGCGCCTTCTCCTTGGCGATGTCGACGCTGCCCCACTGGGCGTTGTCCAGGCGCTGGAGCATGACCAGGTTGCCGCCGGAATCCAGGATGGCGATGACGACCGGCCAGTTGTTCTTCTTCGCCTCTGCCTCGGCGCCCGCCATGACCTTCTTGGCCTGGTCGAGCGTGATGGCCGCCCCGTACGGCGCAGGCGCCTGGGCACTGGCCGAGGCTGCCGCGAACAGCACGACGGGAATGACGAGTAGGGAGAGAAGCCTTGCCATCCTCATAGGTGGTGCCTCCTCGTTGGGGAACGGAGGTTGAGCTGCACATCCCGGCGGGCCGCCGGGCCTGGCAAGTAACCCCGTCCGCGGGCCCGCGGTTCCCGCCTGGCCCCCGGTTCGGGCCCAGGCCAACGGTCAGTCCATCGAGAGGATCGCACGAGAGGATCGCACGCGCTCACGCTCGCTCGGCGTCGATGAGGAAGACGCGCGTGCGGCGCACGCTGATCCCCTCGTCCTGCAGGTCCGGCCGCACGATGACCAGGCGCACGCCGTGGCGGGCGGTGACGACGACGAGGCTCGCGTCGCGCGCGCCGAGATACCAGGCGCGGTCGCCCGGGCGCAGCCGCTCGCTGACGCGCAGTCCGACCCAGCCGCTGATCGGCCGCCAGCGCACGCGCAGGGGCTGGACCGCGGCGCCGACGCCGACCAGGATCAGCGCCACAACGGCGGCCGCCTCCAGCCGGGCCGCGCCCAGGCCGACGGCGGCCGCGACGGTCAGGAGCGCCCACGCGAGCAGCGCGTCCGCCCAGCGCAGCCATCGGCGGCGCGCGATCCAGCGCCCGACGCTGGCCGGCACCGGGCGCATCGGCGTGGTCATGACGCCGATCGTACCGCGTGGCGAATGGGGGCGTGGCGCTGTTATAGTCCCGCTCGTCGCAACGACGGACAGGAGGGCACCGTGAAACTGCTCTACTTCGACGACTTCAAGCTGGGCGTCCTGAAGGGCGAGTCGGTGGTGGACGTGTCGGCGGTGGTGCAGGACATCCCCCACATCGGCCCCCACGACCTCATCAGCGGACTCATCGCGCGCTTCGGCGAGTACCGGGCCCGCCTGGAGGACGCCGCCGCCAAGGGCAGCGGCGTGCCGGTGACCCGGGTCCGGATCCGGCCCCCGCTCCCCAGGCCGTACAACATCGACGCGATGGCCGTGAACTACATGGAAGACGGCACCCGCAGCGAGCCCGCGCCGATCAACGCCTTCCACAAGTCGCCCAACAGCATCATCGGCCACGGCGACACGATGGTGCTGCCCGACGTCCCCGCCACGATCTTCGAGGGCGAGGCGGAGATGGCGGTCGTCATCGGCAAGCGCGCCTCCAACGTGCGCGCCGCCGACGCGATGAGCTACGTGTTCGGCTACGTGAACTTCATCGACGGCTCGGCGCGAGGGCTGCCGCCCGCGGGCAACGTCTTCTACCAGATGAAGTCGCGCGAGACGTTCTGCCCCATCGGCCCCTACCTGGTCACGGCCGACGAGATCCCCGACCCGCACCGCCTGCAGATCAAGCTGTGGGTCAACGGCCAGCTCATGCAGAACTTCAACACCGACGACATGGCCCACAAGATCCCCCGCTGCATCGAGTGGGTGACGTCGATCCACACGCTCGATCCGGGCGACATCCTCGCCACCGGCACCAACCACCGCGGGCTGAGCGCGTTCCAGAACGGCGACGTGGTCGAGCTGGAAACGGAGGGACTCGGCCGCCTGCGCTTCAACATCCGCGACGACCTCAAGCGCACGTGGTCGCGCGAGACGCGCCTGGAGCGCCAGGAGAAGAAGCTCGAGCCGGCGACGACGCCCCAGCTCACCGGGAAGTACGCGCCAGGGCAGAAGTAGCGGTTCGGCTCAGCCCAGCTCGGGCAGCACCTCGCGGGTGAAGCGCTCGAGCTGGGCGAGCTGGTCGTCGCCGATGAAGCGGACGCAGAGGTCGGTGGCGCCGGCCGCGGCGTAGCGCCGGAGCGCGGCGATCACGACGTCGGCGGGACCGAGCCCCATCGTGCCGCGCGAGTGCACGCCGCCGCCGTAGTACTTCGCGAGGAACTCCGTCGTCATCCGTTCGGCCACGCCCGGGTCGTCGTCCATCCGCACCGTCGTGTACACGCAGATCGGGACGTCGGCGCGCGCGCGGCCGTGACGGGCCAGCGCTTCCTCCGCCCGCTCGCGGATCACACGACACTCCTCCGCGTGGATGTACGTGGTGACGATGCCGTCGCCCAGCCGGCCGAGCCGGTCGAACTGCGCGGGCAACAGCTCGCCGCGGTTGCCCGCCGTGATCAGGACCGGCGGCCCCGCCTCCGTCCACGGCAACGGCCCGATCGTGTGCTCGGTCAGCTCGTAGTCGTCGCCGCGCTCGGTCAGCGGCTCGCCGCGCCAGAGCCGTCGCCAGACCGCCACGTGCTCCTCCAGGCGCCGCACCCGCCGCTTGTGGTCGGCGCCGCACGCCGCCCACTCGCGCTCGGCCGACGGCAGGCTCCAGCCCACGCCGACCCCGACGACGACGCGGCCGCGCGAGATCGCGTCGACGTTGGCGATCTGCCCGGCCAGGACCACGGGATGGCGCAGGGCCGGCAGCAGGACGGCGGTGCCGAGGCGTACGCGCGTCGTCATGCCGGCCAGGAAGGCGAGCGTGGTGAGCGGCTCCAGCCGCGGCTTGGCCACGATGCTGTCGCCGACCCACAGGGCGTCGTAGCCCGCCTGGTCGGCCAGCCGCGCCATCGTCCAGCACTCGTCGACGGGCGGTCGCCGCGCCGACTGCATCACGACACCGCGCGTGGGGATCAGGACGCCGATGCGCATGGCCTGCTAGTGTAAGCGAGCCGGACCCCCGGGAGGAGCCCTCGATGACACAGGCGTCGGCCCGCGGTCTCGTCCACCTCGTGGGCAGCGTGCCCCTGCCCTCCACCGACGACGTGTTCCGCACGCTGGCCGGCACGCTCGGCGACGTGCTGAGTCGCGTCCCCGACGGCGAGACGGGCGAGCGGCGGCGGTGGATCTGGTGGCAGCGCACGATGCTCGAGCGCCATCCGGCGATGGAGATCGATGCGGAGGCGGGGCTGCTCGAGCTCCGCCAGTGGGACGGCTCGCTGCTGCGACGCTCCGAGCTGCTGCGCTTCCGGCCCGGCGTCGACCCCGACGGCGTGCGCTTCGAGACGGGCTACACCGAGGCGGCCCTCGCGTCGTGGGCGATTTTCGACGGGCTGCGCCGCACGGGTGTGCTCGCGGACGGCGTGCGCTTCCAGGTCTGCCTGCCCACGCCGATGTCGAGCGCGTGGATGTACGTGAGCCCACGCGCCCACGACGACTACCTGCGCGTCTACGAGCGGGCGCTGCTGGGCGCGCTGCGACGGATCACCACGACGATCCCGTACGGCTCGCTCAGCATCCAGTGGGACATCTGCCAGGAGGTGCTCGTCTTCGAGAACTACTTCCCGTCGCGCCCGCCCAACTACAAGGAGCGGATCTGGGCCCTGCTCGGCCGTCTAGGCGACGCAGTCCCGGCCGGTGTGGAGCTCGGCTACCACCTCTGCTACGGCAGCCCCGCCGACCAGCACCTGGTGATGCCCAAGGACACGGCGATCCTGACCGAGCTGGCGAACGGGATCCTCGGGCGCGTGCAGCGCCGCGTCGACTTCCTGCACCTGCCGGTCCCGCGCGAGCGCGACGACACGGCCTACTTCGTGCCGCTCCACGCGCTGCGCCTGCCGCTCGACGCGCGTCTCTACCTGGGACTCATCCACCACGCCGACGAGGCTGGTGACCGCCGTCGCATCGCGACGGCGCGCACCGTCACGCCGCGGTTCGGCGTTGCCACCGAGTGCGGCTGGGGCCGCACCGACCCCGCGCGCGTCACCGGGCTCCTCGCCAGCCACCGCCGCGCGATCGACGCCCTCGCCTAGTTGAGATGGGGGGCCTCGAACGGGCCCCCCAAGCCCCCCTTTGACGGCTCGGGACGCCCCGGCGGAGCCGTGGCGCCCCTCGATCCCCGACGCGCTCCTAGAGCGGTCTCACGGGAACGCGCCGGGCCACGGTCCGGGCGACCGTTCGGGCAGGTCCTCCTCGGTGTGCACGACGTCGAAGACGCGGAAGCCGCGGGCCTGGTAGGCCGGCAGCGCGCTCGGGTGGTCGAGCGAGCAGGTGTGGACCCACACGCGGCGCGCCCCCATCGCCCACGCGCGCTCGACGGTCGCCGTGAGCAGGGCCCCGCCGAGGCCGCGCCCGATGAAGCGCGGCAGCAGCCCGAAGTAGGCGATCTCGACGTTTCCTCGCTCCTGGGCCTCGAGCTCGAAGTAGCCGGCCGGCGTCCCCGCGACGTAGGCCACCCACGTCTCCACGCCGTCGCGCTCGAGGTAGCGCATCCACTGCTCGTGGGACCACGGCAGACGCTGCAGCCAGTACCACTCGCCGCCGACCGCGGTGTAGAGGAAGCGGTTGAGCGCCGGACTCGGGATCTCCGCCCGCGTCAGCACGAAGTCGGCCGGCGGCGCCGCCGCGCGGACGAGCTCCACCGGATCGGTCATCTCGAGGTGGTACGTGACGACCGGAACGCGCACTAGCTCGGATTATTCATGAACGCCCTCGCGCCCGGCGGATGGGCGCTGGCGGTGGGCGCGGATGGGGCCGGCCGCGCCGGCAGGGCTCGCCTGTCGCGGCAAGCTCGCTCCGGACGGGGCGAGCGCGGCCCCCCCTTCA